>Ga0302270_10000019_pt1 | contig 182092 bp, 141 predicted proteins | sample III_Bog_E2_3_FD_198773 | JGI IMG/M metagenome (GOLD analysis project Ga0302270, IMG submission 198773) | Peat permafrost microbial communities from Stordalen Mire near Abisko, Sweden - III_Bog_E2_3 | ecosystem: Environmental > Terrestrial > Soil > Wetlands > Peat | place: Sweden: Abisko... | reverse complement strand
CACGCTCCATCCGCGATTGCTCCGCAATCTGTCCATGAAAAACTGCGCAATTCCGCCAGTTGCCCGCAAATTTCCGCGCAATTTGGCGTACTTTCCTCTCTAAATCACTACAATTGAAATAGCGGCAACCCTGCTTATCTCGCAGAGATGCCGCTATCGTGTTTAGAATGAAATATTTACTCGTAAATATCTTGTTTCCAAATATTTAGCGGAAATGCCATCCACTAAAACACTGAAAACAAGATATTTAGCATTTTCAGGTGGGGGAGGGGGTATACCCTGGTTCCTGAAATGGGAATTCAATCAAGCAGCCCGTTTCCGTAACCGTCCCAGCACGATCTGTGGCAGTTGCGAACCCATTGCCGTCAGCAGCCCCGCGCTGATCGCCACCCAGATCAGCGTGCCCAGCGTAAGTGAGATTGCATCCGCCATCATGCCTGTGTGATGCGGCAGTAAGTGCATCATCCCGCGCAGTCCAATCAGCGCCAGCACCGCGGTCAGCAGCGTTCGCGTCAGTTCTTTCCACTCGATGCCGCTCAGCCTCGCCAGCCGGCATCGATGCAGCAGCACCGCCATCGCCATGGTCTGCACAAAGATGCCCAGGTTCGATGCCCACACCAGCCCCACGGTGCCGTGCAAGCGGTACAGCAGCTTGTACACCGGGTACGACGCGATGGTGATGATGGTGCCCGCCACCATCGGCGTCAGCGTGTTGCCCGCAGCATAAAACGCGCGCGCATAGATGGATTGGGCTGACCAGAAGCACAGCGAGATCGCGAACATGGAAAAGTAGAGCGCAATGGCCAGCGAATTACTCTGTTGCAGCGCGCCGTGGTGCAGCATCAGGTCGATTGCTGGCCGTGCCAGCCCGATCATCCACGCCGAGCCCAGCAGCGATACCGCGACGATGCGTGTCACCGAGCTGTTGACCAGCCGTGCGAACTCCTCGCGCTTGCCCTGCCCGATAAGTGCCGCAAAGAACGGCATCGAAGCCGCGCCTGCCGCCATGCCGAGGATCGCCATCGGCGCGGTGAAGAACTTCTTCGCATAGTTCAGCTGTGAGATCTGCCCATCCCCGGCGGAAGCGATGCGGTTGATGATCCATGTGTCGAAGGTCACTAGGGAAACGCCCAGGATCAACGGCAGCGAAAGCCGCACCCACTCTTTCACTCCCGGATGGTTCCACGCCAGCGACAGTCGCAGCCGAAACCCCGTACGGTATACCCCAACCGCGTTGATCAGGAACGGCCCCCCCACCACCCCTATCAGCGCGCCCACAGCAAGCCCCGATATCCCCATCCGCCGCGCCAGTGTCACGCCGCCAAAGATGATGCCCAGGTTGTAGATCAGCGGCCCAATCGCCTGGTAGGCGAACTGCTTGCGAACAATCAGCACCGAGCCCAGCACGCCGCCTGCGAAGAAAAATAGCTGCACCGGCAGCAGAATGCGCGTCATGTGCGTGGTGAGGTCGATCTTCTCTGGCGTGAACTTATCGAACCACCATGCCACAAAATAACGAGCAAAAATCTCGCCCAGCACAATGCCGGCGCCCAGCACCACCAGCATCATCGAGAGAATGGCAGAGAGCGCGTCCTCGCCGTCCTTCTCTTTGCCCTGCTCGCGATAGCGGCTCAGGATGCTCACAAATGCGATCGATGCCACGCCGCCGACCAGGAAGTAATTGATCATGTCCGGCAGTTGGAACGCCGCCGTATAGGAATCCACATCGCCGCCAGCGCCAAACCGCCATGCGGTATAGGTATCGCGCAGCAGCCCGATCACCCGCGAAAGGATGGTGGAGGCCATCAGCAGCAGCGTGGCAGAGAGCGCTGTGTGGGTATGGGAGAGTCGCAGCCAGCCCGGGCGTTTTGCGGTTGCATCCGCCGTGGCAGCTGAATCAGGCTCTAGCGGTGCGGGCGATGGGGCGTGGTCTGCAGACATGGGCGGTGCCCTGATTTTATCCCGCGGAGAGCTGTGCGCCGCTCAATTCAGGGTTTAGCATTCGGCTTCCCGTCCGCTCCGTTGCCTTTGTCTGTCGCAGCTTTCCCCCAGGTTTTCAGTACCGCCTGGTCGGAACCGCTTGTCCATGAGCGCCAGTTCTCGCGTGTCTTGGTTTGCGTTGTGCCGCGGCTTGCAGCGGAAAGAGACATACTCGCTGTCAGGAAATCCGTGTACTGCCGCTGACTGCAGCGCCTGCAGCGCACCGGATAGTGCAATCGCAGGATGGCCAGCAGGTCAGAAGCCCCACGCAGACCGGAGCGGATAAATTTTTGTCCGGGGCAGTACTGGCATCCACCGCGCTTGCCCTTTATCTTCTCGTCTGTTGCCGCAGGCCCGCGCTTGCCGCCCACAATGGGCGCAAACTCCTGCCATGAAGTATCTGCTGGGTCTCTGCTCGGCGTAGAAAAGATCGTTCTGGGTGATTCGGGAATCGTGGAACTCCTATGGGTCATTCAAAAACAATGGCGCTAAAATAGCTCGCGCTCGGGGCCCGGCGCAACTTGCGGTTTCAGCCGCGGACGAAACCGCGAAGCCGTCAGCTGTGTGATTGGCGCTGGTGCAGATAGCATGTTCAGAATCTCGTGCAGTTCCTTGCGCAGCTTCTGTCCGCGAATATCCGTCTGCAGGCTGCTGGCTCCGCGCGGCTCAAATGGCAGTTCCGGGGACTTCTGTTTCTGTTGCTCCTTGAAGACCTGTCGAGCACCCGGGATCGTGTAGCCCTCGTCGTAGAGCAGCCGCTTGATGTGCAGCGCACTCTCCACATCGCGGCGCCGGTACAGCCGTTGGCCGGTACCGCCTTTGTTGGGCTTCAGTTGCGGGAACTCGCTTTCCCAGAAGCGCAGCACATACGCTGGCACGTCGCACAGCCGCGCTACTTCGCCAATGCGGAAGTAGAGCTTGTCCGGAATCTGCGCCGGAGGCTTAGGTTGCGCGGCATTCCGCTTACGTGTTGGCTGTTGCGATGGCATCTTCCTGCCATGAAGTATACGGCCAACGTCGCGTGGAAGAGTGGCATTTTTATGCGGATTATCAGCTCCGTTCGCTGGCCGGAGCAACCGGCTCGCGATGTGGTACTTTACCCCCGGCGGCGCGTACATACTGCACCGGCCAGGGGGTTGCCTGGCCTAGCGCCTGCGCTGCATGCATTGGCCAATATGGATCGCGCAGCAGTTCGCGCGCCAGCAGCACCAGATCGGCCTCGCCTTTGCGAACGATCGCGTCAGCCTGCTCCGGCGCGGTGATCATGCCTACCGCAGCCGTTGGCACGTACGCCTCACGGCGAACCTGCGCGGCGAATGGTACCTGAAAACCCGGCCCGGCCGGTACTTTCGCGCTATGCAGATTGCCTCCGGTTGAGACATCCACCAGATCCACACCCTCTGCACGCAGCAGGGCAGCCAGCGCTACAGACTGTGCCGCATCCCAGGCCTTCGTTCCTTCTTCGGCCCAGTCCGTGGCTGAGATACGCACAAACACCGGTAAGTGCTCCGGCCATACCGCCCGGACCGCGCGGGTCACTTCCAGCACCAGACGGCTGCGGTTCTCAAAACTGCCTCCGTACTCGTCCGTACGCTGATTGCTTAAGGGAGAGAGAAACTCGTGCAGCAGATAGCCATGCGCCGCATGGATCTCCACCACGTCAAAGCCAGCTCGCCGCGCCCGCTTGGCCGCCTCGGCGAATGCGCTTACCAGCCGTGCAATATCCGCTTTGCTAGCCTCATGCGGGGTGGGATAGTTCTCAGAGTAGGGGATAGCTGATGGCGCAACCACGTTCGTCCAACCGCCTTCCGCGTCGCTCATGACTCGTGCGGGCTGCCACGGCACCGCCATGCTCGCCTTGCGCCCCGCATGGGCCAGCTGGATGCCAGCATAGGCGCCATGCTCGTGCACGAAACTCGTAATGCGCTGTAGCGGCGCAATGTGCCCGTCATTCCAGATGCCCAGGTCCTGTGGTGTAATGCGGCCTTCAGGCGAGACCGCTGCCGCCTCTGTAATCACCAGCCCCGCGCCTCCTATGGCCCGGCTTCCCAAATGAACCAGGTGCCATTCGTTTGCCAGCCCATCCACCGAGCTGTATTGGCACATAGGTGACACTGCAATGCGGTTGGGAAGCGTAATGCTCCGAAGCTGGAGGGGAGTAAACAGGTGGTTCGCTGAATCTGCCATACATAGAAAGATGCCAGAACCACTCCTGGAATGCGAAATGCACAGATTTCTTCATGGATGCCTGCCTTCAGGTGACTGCCGTCACGGGCATTTGCTACTCGCGGGCTACTGCGTTAGTTTCGAGAAGGATGCAAGCTGACCAAAATATCTGCCACCGCTGTTCTGGCGTCTTTCCCGAGGAGAGCCTGTACTGCCCCCACTGCGGCGCACCGCAGCTAGTGCTCTCTGAGGCGGATGCGGAACGCTTTGCCGCCGAGCGCGCCGTAACCCCCGGCGCCCCCACCGGTCCCCTGCCGCGTATCCCCGGCACCGCCCGCATCCGCTGGCGTCCGCTGCTGCGCGTTGTTGCCATACTCGCACTGGCAGCTGCCATCATGCTTGGGGCGGGCGGCATGCTACCGGGGTTGGGGCTGCTGGGCCTCTTCATCGTCTTCTCATCGCCCCTGTTTACCATCAATTTTTATCAGCGTCTGGTGCCGGGCGCGCCCATGAGCGCAACCATCGGGGTCCGTATCGGCCTTGCGCTTGGAGTGCTGATGTCTTTTGTTCTGGCTGCGGTAGACGCTATCCGCGAGGTGATCTACCGCTATGTCCTGCACCATGGCGCCACCATGGACCAGGCGATTACCGCCGCACTCCAGAAGATGAAGGATTCGATGGCGAGCTATCCCACGGCCACGCCCAGTTCCACGGAAGGTGTGCGGCAGATTTTGCAGTTCTTCTCCACGCCAGATGGCCATGCCGCCATGGCCCTGATGAGCGGTGCTATGATGTCCGCCGGCGTCCTTGTTTACTGCCTTTTATCCGGCATGGTGCTTGGCTGGTTGCGCCCCATGCCGCCGCGCCGCAACATTATTTAGTCCCGTTCCGGTTCTCCACAGGCTGGGGCATTTGCTCCACAGCCGGGGCAGAACGTATCATCAACCACAATCCATATGAGTGAAAACAGCAAACCTGTTTTACGCGAAAAGGCTCGCCTGATGTCGGCCTCCGAGATTGAGCGGACGCTGGTTCGTCTGGCGCATGAGATCACAGAGAAGAGCAACGGTAGCAGCAATCTTGCGTTGGTCGGTATCAAGCGCCGTGGCGTTCCGCTGGCTAATCGTATCGCCGCTCACATCACGCAGATTGAAAAGCGCCCGGTGGATACCGGCGTTCTCGACATCAGTTTCTATCGCGACGATCTTTCTACATACGATGTGCGCCCGGTAGTGCACAAGGGCGCCATTGGTTTTGATGTGAATGGCCGCGACATTCTGCTGATGGACGATGTGCTCTACACCGGCCGCACCATACGCGCCGCCATGGATGCGCTCTTTGACCATGGCCGCCCGCGCAGCGTACAGCTGCTGGTGCTGATTGACCGTGGTCATCGCGAACTGCCGATCGAAGCCACCTATGTTGGCCGTACGGTGCAGACAACGGACAAAGAGATTATCGAAGTGAAATTCCAGGAGATCGACGGCTCCGAGCAGGTTCTTCTCGTCGAACGGGACTAGCAGCTCGTAGCAGACTGGGACGAACGCAATACACTCCGGGCCGGTGCATGGCAGGCAAGAAAACAGCATCTCGAGTCTCGCGGCGAGCGACCGCATCCCAACCGCGCACTTCCGTTTTCGTTAGTCCGTATCCTGCAGGATCGCTGCTTTCCATCACCCACCTCTCGCTGGACGATATCTCCGGCATTCTTGCTGCTGCCACGGAGCTTGAAGCGGCCTCGCCTCGCGAGCGCGCCACGCTGCTGGAGGGCCGGAAGGTTGCGCTGCTCTTCTACGAGTCCAGCACCCGCACCCGCACCTCCTTCGAACTCGCGGCCAAGTCGCTCGGCGTAGTCACCACGCTTGTCAGTGATAAATCCTCCAGCATAGAGAAGGGCGAATCGCTCAAAGACACTGGCATCACCTTGCGTGCACTCGGGGCGGAGTGCATCATTCTGCGGCATGTCAGTTCCGGCGCGCCCTGGCTGCTTGCGCAATCTACCGGTCTGCCGGTGCTCAACGCAGGCGACGGCATGCACGAGCATCCATCGCAGGCTCTGCTCGATCTGCGCACTATGCTTGCACGTCTGCGTCTTGCGCCGGTAGCGCGCAGCACCGCCGGCATTTCCAAGGCCACGTTGCGCGGTATCACCGTGCTCATCACCGGAGATATACTGCACAGTCGCGTCGCCCGCTCCAATGCACTTCTACTGCCGCGGCTCGGCGCACGTGTCATCTTCTGCGGCCCGCCTGAACTGCTTCCAGAGCATGCAGTCAGCATCGGTCCCGGCGTCACCATCGAACGTGATTTTGACAAGGCCCTCGCGCAGGCAGATGTGGTGATGATGCTTCGCATTCAGAACGAACGCCTCGCTGGGCTTAAGCTCAACCTCGCCGATTATATTGACAACTACCAGCTCACCGTTGATCGCCTCACGCTCTACGCCCCTAACGCCGTGGTATTGCATCCGGGCCCCATCAACCGCGGGCTTGAGATCAGCAGCGAAGCCGCCGATGGCCCGCAGTCGATGATTGCTGAGCAGGTACGGCATGGCGTTGCAATTCGCATGGCACTCCTGGTGCGCGCTTTGCAGGGCATCAACATTGCAGGAGGCACGCTATGAGCACGAAACCCATGGTGATTCGCGGCGGCCGCCTGATCGATCCCGCCACTGGGACCGATGCGCAGCGCGACCTGCTTCTGCGTGATGGCGTCGTGGTCGCGGTAGAGAAGCCCGGCCAGCTCGCCAAGGTACAGGCTGCGACCGTTGTGGATGCGAGCGGTCTTGTTGTCGCGCCTGGACTGGTGGATATTCACGTACATTTGCGCGAACCGGGGCAAGATTATAAGGAAACTATCGCCACGGGCACTGCCGCTGCTGCAGCCGGTGGATTTACCAGCGTCTGCTGCATGCCCAACACTGTGCCGGTAAACGACACGCCTGAGATTACACGTTGGATGCTTGCATCCGAACGCAAAGCCGTGGTCAATGTCTTCCCCATCGGTGCTGCGACGGTCGGCAGTATGGGTGAGAAGCTCACCAACTATGACAAGTTACGCGATGCCGGGGCCATTGGAGTATCTGATGATGGCAAGCCGATCCTGGGCGACGACATTATGCATCAGACGCTGATTGCTGCAGCGAAGGCCGGCCTACCCGTCATTCAGCACGCTGAAGATACGCGACTCACTGGTGGCTGCTCTATGAATGCGGGTCCGGTTGCCTTCCGCCTCGGCCTGCGAGGCATGACGGTGGAAGCCGAAGCGCGCATCGTGGAGCGCGACATCAAGTTGATTCGCGAGATCGTGGCGCGCGACCGGCATGTGCGTCCGCACCTGCATGTAGCGCATCTCTCCACTTCACGGGCGCTGGAAGCTGTAAAGCAAGCGCGCAAAGAAGGCCTGCATGTTACCTGCGAGGTAGCGCCGCATCACTTCACCCTGACGGACGAAGCCATCGGCGATTATGACACGCACCACAAGATGAATCCGCCGCTACGTGCTGAGATTGATCGTGAAGCCATGATTGCCGGTCTGCTCGACGGTTCGATTGATGCCATAGCCACGGATCATGCGCCGCATGCGGCACACGAAAAGCAGGTAGAGTTTGAGCGCGCGGCTAATGGCATCACCGGTCTGGAAACGGCGCTCGGCCTTACGCTGCGTCTGTTACATCGCAAACATGGCATGAAGCTGGACCGCATCATCCACCTGCTTGCGCTTGGCCCCGCACAGGTGCTCAATATGCATGGCCGCGGTGCGCTGGCAACTGGTGCTGCTGCGGATGTTGTGCTGTTTGATCCGGGCACGGACTGGGTCTTCCATGCCAGCGAGTCGCGCTCGCGCTCAAAGAACACTCCGTTCGACGGCTGGAGCCTGCCCGGACGCATTGCCCTTACCATCCGGAACGGCCACATAGTGTATCGCCGCTAAAAGTTGCCTGACCCTAAAAAAATATAGCGCGAAGATTTCTTCCGCACCACCATCCTTTTTCGCATCGTACTGTGTGGACGCCTTATTAGCGCACCCACTCGGATTGTGAAAGAGGGAATCACAATGAACCAGACACTTCGGTACTCCTGCAACCTGATTTGCATCGCCGCCATGTCACTTAGCCTGGCAGGCTGCAAGTCGAAAGAGCAGAAAGCCATCGACCAGGCGACGCAGCAGGCGATTGCCACGGGCCAGCCCCAGCAAGTTGTCACAACTGACAAAAATGGCAATACCACTACGACTGTGGTGCAGCCGCCGGCAGCTCCCGGACAGGCCCCGCAGATTACCACTACGACCACCACTACGCAGGGCGGCGCATCTACCCAGAACTCGACTGACCCGGCTGCTGCCAACAATGTCCCGGTCGCAGGCACCCCAGGTACTTCCGTTGTCACGCCCGTATCTGTGAATGTCCCCGCCGGTACGCCGCTGTCCATCCGCATCGATCAACATATCAGCGTGAAAGACACTCCTTCCGGCACGCGCTTCACCGGCGAGCTGGTAGAGCCTTTGATGGATGGGAATAATCGCGTTGCCATTCCAAAGAATTCGCCTGTTGAGGGCCGGGTGGTCGAGTCGCATAGGCGAGGCCATTTCAAGGGCGCGTCGATTCTCGAACTGCGGCTTACTGCAGTCAGCATCAATGGCACCAGCTACCCGCTGGACACGCATGATCTGACCCGCACTAAGAAGGGTAAGGGTAAGCGTTCGGCAGCCATGATCGGCGGCGGCGCAGGTGCAGGTATGCTGATTGGCGGCATTGCCTCCGGCGGAGTTGGTTTGCTGGTTGGTGGTCTTGTTGGTGGCGGTGCAGGTACGGCAGCCGCTGGACTGACGGGAAATCGCGACATCAACATTCCCGCCGAATCAATTGTTACCTTTCGGCTTGCGGATGCGCTCATCATTTCCTGATCTCTCTGCGATCAGGGCCGCGGCACTTTATGTGCCGCGGCTTTTCTTTTTAAATCTGCGACTGTACGAGCTTCAGTACCGCCGCCGCAATCTCCGCCTCATCGCCGCAGCCTGTCAGCCAATGCACATTGGGCTCGCGCCGGAACCATGTCATCTGCCGCTTGGCATAGTTGCGATGCCCTTGCTGTGCGCTCAAAATCGCCTCATCACGAGTCATCTCTCCGCGTAATACTGCTACTGCCTGCGCATAGCCCAGTGACTGCAGCGGTCTGCACTCATAGCCATAACGCTCCACCAGCAGCCGTGTTTCTTCTGCCAGCCCGCCGTCAAACATCGCCGCTGCGCGCAGGTTGATGCGCTCATACAGACGCGCGCGCAACGGCTCCAATCCAATGCGCAAAACACGGTAACCGATTAGTGGATCGCGCCCATCCTTCCATGCTTCGGTCATGGTGCGCCGTGTTAGCAGCGGCACTTCCAGTGCGCGAATAATCTTCGGCAGATCGTTGGCATGCATTTGCGCGGCGGCAGTTGGATCCAGCCTGGTTAGCAACCGGTGCAGAGTACCCGCGCCGTGCCGTTCTTCCTTTGCGCGCAGCCGCTCGCGCAGCACATCAGACCGCGCCGGTCCGGCGAACAGTCCGTCCAGCAGTGCGCGCAAATACAGTCCTGTTCCGCCCGTCACGATTGGCACGTGACCACGCTCGCTGATACCTGCCAGGGCTTCACGCGCCTCACGCCCGTAGTCACCCGCGGTATACGGCTCATTGGGGTTTCGCACGTCAATCAGATGGTGCGGTACCTGCTGCCGCTCCGCTTGTGTAGGCTTAGCCGTGCCGATCTCCATCTCACGAAAGACGGCGACGGAATCGCAGCTCACAATTTCGCCGGAGAGCTTTTCTGCCAGATGAAGAGAAAGTGCAGTCTTGCCGCTGGCCGTCGGGCCCAGCAGCACGACCAGCAATGGCTCCAGCACTTGTACTGATTTTAGGGTTACCACAGCCGCCACCATCCCTGTGGAAAGGCAGTATGTAGTCCAGCGCGCGCAACGGCGAAGATCATGACCAGCAGCGCCAGCCACAGCAATCCGCGTATTTGGATGCGGCGGTTCTGGTTTTGCGGCGGTAATGGGTCATGATGCGCCATAGCAGCAGCTTACTCGAGCGGCTCGTTCACCATGTAGCGAATCAGCAGAGTCATGTTCGGATCCTTCATGCCTTTGGGTAATTGGCCGAATGATGTGCCGGTAATGGATCCCCACGCCGCGCGGTTGAGCGCGTTGTCATGGGTCGAATCGACCAGTTGCATACCGATCACCTTACCGTCCGGCGCAATGGTAAAGCGGATCACCGTCTCACCCTGTTTCATCAGCGGCGGCTGCGCCTCTTCCGGAATCAGCGGCAGCCAGGTCTGTTTCACGTCGTGCAGTAGGCGCTTTAGGTATTGGTCCAGTTCATTCTCGTTCACGCCCGTGGTATCGCTCAGCACTTCCACGGGGGCCTGCAGGCCTGAATGATGCGGGACGCCGGTATCACCATAACGACCGCCGAAACCTGGGCGTGTGGGCAAGGCATTCTCCGCCAGGTGTTGCAGATTTTCGCCTACGGATCGCGACGGCTGGTTCAGGTTCGGATGCTGCGGCTGGGGTCTGGGAGCATCCACTATGGATGGCAAGCTCTGCTGGGTACGCATCGGTGGAGCCTGTTGCTGTGGCTGGGGGGTGGGGGGGAGTTGGGATTGCTGCGGCTGCGGCGCGGGTGTGGGTGCAGGCGGCTCCTGTGCCTGCAGATGCTGCAGCGTCTTCTTGTCCAGCGTCGGCTGGGTAGTCTGCTCCACGCGATCCTTGTCAGAAAGGACCTTCGGCGGCGTTTTCGGCTTGAGCTGCTTCAGCGCGTCAGGCGGCAGATCAAGGTACGTCATGTCGCGGCTCTTCAGCACGTCTGCCGGATTGATCATGTGTGGCTGGTGCCACAGCACGCTGGGGCCGTAGAAGACAAACCACGCCAGCAACAGATACACGATAGTGGAAAGGTAGAACGCCTCACGCCGACGAGCGCGAGCGCGCTCGTCGTCCATATCGTCCAATAACTGCCATAGCTCATGCGTCGCCAGATCGCTGTAGCGCGATCCCGCTGCGTAAATTGGCGGTAGCTGCGGCGGCTTGGGCTGCAGATTATGGGGATTCTCGGGATCTTCGGCTGGCATCGCTATCAATACGGACGTGCATACGCGGGCAAAGTTGCCATCGCGCACGGCAGTAATCTTCTCTCTCTATTTTCGCATCTTCTGCTTAGACGGTGTTGCGGCCCATTCCGCTGCACTTCTCGGCAACGTAGAATCAAAGAGATGGATAACACGTTTCAGGCTGCGGTGATTACCGTGAGCGATGGTTGCGCCGCTGGCCAGCGGCAGGACCTTTCTGGCCCTGCCGTGGCTCAGGTGCTGCAACAAGCTGGCTTCACCATTACCGCATGCGCCGTCGTGCCGGATGATACTGTAGCCATTGCCGCCGCCTTGCGCTCCTATGCGGCTATGGTGGCGCTTGTGGTCACCACGGGAGGTACGGGCCTAGCCGCCCGCGATGTGACGCCAGAGGCGACTCTCCAGGTCTGTGAACGCATTCTGGACGGCCTCTCCGAGCAGATGCGCTCCGAGGGCATCAAAGAGACCCCGCTTGCCGCCCTTAGCCGCGGCGTCTGCGGTAGCCTGGGCCGTACGCTTATCGTCAATCTTCCCGGCAGCCCCCGGGGGGCCGTTACCTCGCTGCGTGCCGTTCTCGGTATCCTTCCCCATGCGCTCGATCTGCTCGCCGGGCGCACCACCCACCCCGAACCGGGCGAGGGCAGGTAGAATCAGTGACTGTTGTGAAAATTGGACCCCTAGCCGCCCTGCATAAGCTCTCCGCTCTCATCTTCCTGGTGCTCAAACCACTTGGCATCTGGGGACTCGGCGGCTTGTCCCTTATTGATTCAGCCCTCTTTCCGATCCCGGTATCCATGGATGCCGTGCTCATCGGCTACGTAGTTAGTGCGCCGCATAAGTTCCTGCTCTATTGCCTGATAGCTGCTGGCGCATCTACCTTGGGCAGCCTGGTGCCGTATTACGTGGGCCGCGCGGGCGGAGAACTCTTCCTGCTCAAACGTATCAACCGCGAGCGCTACGAGCGCATGCGCGACCGCTTTGAGAGCCAGGAGTTCCTGGCGATCATGATTCCCACTATGCTGCCACCGCCTACCCCGGTCAAACTGTTTGAGTTTGCCGCCGGGGTCTTTGAAATGCGGCCGCTGCCTTACGTGCTGGCTGTCTTCACCGGGAAATTCATCCAGTTCATGATATGTGCGTTGCTCACCATCTTCTTCGGCCCCACGCTCCTCCATACTGCTATGTATGAGTTCCACCGCCACGCCGCGATCCCTCTGCTCATGGTTGGCTTGCTGCTGCTCGTCCTGGTCATTTATATGGTTCGCAAGGCATTTGACCGCCGCAGCCGCCTGCGCTTTCCCGCGGAGGGAACTGCAGATGACGAAGAGACCAGCGAGGAAGAGACCACACCGTAGGTACCCCCCTCCCCACCTGAAAAGGCTAAATATCTTGTTTTCAATGTTTTAGCGAGTTTGATTTCCGCTAAATATTTAAAAAAAGATATTTACAGGTAAATATTTCATTCTAAACACGATAGCGGCATCACTGCGAGGTAAGCAGGGATGCCGCTATTTCAATTGTAGTGATTTTGAGAGGAAAGTACGCCAAATTGCGCGGAAATTTGCGGGTGGCGCGGGAGAATTGCGCAGTTTTTCGTGGACAGATTGCGGAGCAATCGCGGATGGAGCGTGGACCTATACGGACTGCAAATGGGGAGCATTGGGGTGAACGGGGTGATTCTGGGATAAAGCAAAAACTGAACCACGGATTTGCGCGGGTTTACACGGATAAAAATAAGGCCAAAAGCAAATGAGGGTTAGAAGCAAAGACAAAAGCAGATCAAGGACTGTGCCATTGGGGTTGGTGCAGAGGGAGGGTTGGAATGTAAAGGTGGCGCGGGCGGCTGCACATGCAGGTTCCTCCGCTGCGCATCGCAAGGTGCCGCGATGCTTCGGTCGGAATGACGGAGGTGGGGAGTGGTGATGACGGAAAAAGGCACTCCAGATGGAGTGCCTTTTTGCTGCACGAACAATCTTCTAGGCGGCTGCTGAATCGTTGCCGTGGCGGTGCATTGCATCCGCCAGCTTGCGGCCCAGCACGGGCAGACCAAACAGAGCGCCCGCGATAATGCCGGTGGAAACCAGATCGTTGCCGTAGAAGGGGATTGCAGCGGAGTAGCATGCGAGCAATCCGGCTGCCGAATGAGCATAGATACCGGAACCCATTCCCATCCACACCACAAAGTTGCTGATCACAAAGAACGAGGTGGCCGAGGTGAATACGGCTGCGCCCACGCGTAGCGCGCTGGTGTTACGGCCCAGCAGCCCATGGCCCAGCAGGCAGACTGCCGCGTACCACGCCCATGTAACCAGGTAATCCTGCGCATGGAACGCATAACCATACGCAAAATGCGTCAGATAGAAATCCGTTGCGGCCAGGGCGACTACGGCGATACCCGTCTGCCAGCGGCTACGGCGTGCGCCAAAGAAAAGCAGGCTGCCACCCACGGCCGTCAGGTTCACAGTGTGGGGAACAACACGGCTGACGATAGCCAGCAGCAGAAATAGATACGCGATCATAAGAGCCTCAGCAGGTTGGTCGAAGGTGCCGGGGGAAGATTATTCCGGTTCAAACAGTATAGCGTCAGCCAATTCCAGTGTAGAAGCCGCCTCAGCGCTGAATCCTGTCACCCATCTGCATCTGCACTACCTGATTGGACGAATTCACATAGGCTGAAGCGGATAACGGATTTCTCACCATCCGGCCAAAGAGTGGGCTGCCATAGTGAAAACGCAGGTCATGGAAGGTGACTACAGTCGCCGCCTCACCATTCTCCGTCACTCCGCTGCCGGTCTCGTGCACGAGGGGAAAGCGGGACCAATCGAGGTACGCCCTGCCTAGCCGCGACTGCTTTGCGGCCAGAGTTGCTGCCGTTTCCACCGGTTTGTAGAAGATATCGGTCTGCGCATCGCTCACTACCGAACTATTCCGCGTGTTTATATCCGCCACGCGATAGGAATCCGGCGTTTCTACTACGGCCTGCCACAGGAATGGATTGATGGGATAGGGGCTGAGAGCGATCTGCTTCACCGGCACCGGGCCGCCATCCTGCGCCGCCTCGTCACTGAGCATGATTTGCCTGGCGCTCTGCTGCTCTACGTAGCGCCAGCTCCACAGGCTCACCATAGCTACCAATGCGAAAATCGCCCATTTCTGGCCACGGAACTGTGTTCCCCGCGCGCCGATCTCCCGGTCTGCAAGCCCCAGCAGACCGGGCACCACCAGCGCCAGCAGAAGCACCGCAAACAATACCGGTTCAAAGATGAACACGATGCCGCCTGCATACCATCGCGGGTTGAAGGGGAAGAATGGCCGCACTCCGTAGTTGTTGGTGTAATCGAGCAGAATGTGACTGAGCGCTGCAATCCATGCACAGAGCCATAACATGCCCCAGCGCACGGGAAGAGCAGCTTCAGCGTTCATGGAGCGGCTGCGCCGCCAACGGTCAAATCCAAAGATGGCCAACACTACGACCGTGGCGACTACGGGTGTCCCGATCAGCGTGTGTGTCCATCCGCGATGATGCTGAAAACCGGCAATGGGTCCGGCGATGGACCAGAAAACATCCAGGTCAGGCGCCTCGGCAGCCAGCGTCATGGCAACTGTCGCGTACGCCGTGGTGCGGTTGAACCCCGCGCGCCCCAGGCAGGCTCCGGTCATAAAGTGTGTTACAGGTTCCATCTTGTTTCAGGATACTCGAGTCCTGCTTTATCTCGCCTCCACTCATATAATTCTCATCATGGCAGGTGCGCAGAAAGCGTCGGGGAAAATGGAAGAATTGCGCGAGCAGCTACGCCATCACGAGCATCTCTACTATGTGCTGGACGCGCCCGAAATTACCGATGCGCAGTATGACGCGCTGATGAATGAACTGAAGCGCCTGGAAGCCGAAGCTGGTGAGCCTGTACCCGCCGATTCTCCTACCCAGCGCGTCGGCGGCAAGCCCTCGGAAGGCTTCCGCAAAGTGGCACATTCGCGCCCCATGCTCTCGCTGGACAATGCCTATAGCGAAGAAGAACTCCGCGAGTGGGATCGCCGCGTTCACGATCTACTCGGTGCAGAAGAGCCGGTGCAATATACCTGCGAGATGAAGATGGATGGACTCTCGCTGGCATTGCAGTATAGCCAGCAGGGCAACAGCGCGCACCTGGTCAGCGGCGTGACCCGTGGCGACGGCACTGTAGGTGAGGACGTCACCACCAATGTGCGCACCATTCGTTCCATTCCGCTGAGTATTTCAGCGGCGAAGCTGAAGGCGGCGGGGCTGCCTGGGCAGTTTGAAGTGCGCGGCGAAGTGGTGATGCCGAATGCAGCCTTTGTGCGCTTGAACGAGGAGCGCGAAGCTGCCGGGCTGGCACGCGCGGCCAATCCGCGCAACGCTGCTGCCGGTACTATTCGCACACTGGAGCCCAACATCGTTGCGCAGCGGCGGCTGGATTTCTACGCATACTTTTTGCTGCAGAACGGTGATTCGTTGCTACCGCTGCAAAGCGAATCGCTGGAGGCATTAGCAACCGCGGGATTCCGGGTCAACCCGCACCGCGATCTCGCGCCGACGATGGATGCCGTACTTGCCTTTGTCGCAAAAACAGAATCGCTGCGTGAAACGCTCGCATATGAGATCGATGGCGTAGTGGTCAAGGTGGATTCGGTCGCGCAGCAGCAGCGCCTCGGTTTTACCGGCAAAGCTCCGCGCTGGGCCATCGCCTATAAATTCGCCGCGCGCGCTGCCGTTACTAAACTGCTTGGCGTTGCTTTCCAGGTAGGCCGCACCGGCAAGGTCACACCGGTGGCAGAGCTGGCTCCGGTCGCCATCGGCGGCACCACGGTCAGCCGCGCGACACTGCACAATGCGGATGAAATTGGCCGCCTCGGTCTGCTCCTTGGCGATTATGTTCTGGTGGAGCGCGGTGGCGACGTCATTCCCAAGGTTGTGGAGGTCGTGGACGACGAGAAGCATCCGCGCGGCAACGAGGAAATTGAGTTTCCGAAAGAATGTCCGATCTGCAAGAGTCTTCTGGTGCGTGAAGAGGGCGAAGTCGATTGGCGGTGCATCAACATCAGTTGCCCGGCGCGTGTACGCGAAGAGCTGCTGCACTTCGCCGCGCGTGGTGTGATGAACATTGAGGGCCTCGGCGAAGCGATGGTCGATCAGTTGCTTGTAGCCGGCCTGGTGAGCGATATCGCCGATCTCTACACGTTGCACAAACGGCGCGGGCAATTGCTGGAGCTTGAGCGCATCGGCGAAAAATCGGCTGACGCGCTGCTACAGGAAATTGAGAAGTCTAAGCAGTCTCCGCTGGCCCGTGTCATTTTTGGTCTGGGCATCCGCTTTGTTGGGGAACGCACTGCACAGCTTCTCTCAGATGCCTTTGGGTCCATGGATGCGTTGAAGGAGGCGTCTGCTGAGGAATTGGAGCGGGTGCATGAGATAGGCCCACGCGTCGCGGAGGCGGTCTACGACTTTTTCCGCAACCAGAAAAACCTGCTGACGCTGCATAAGCTGGAACAGGCTGGATTGACCTTTACCGCCACGAAGAAAAAGATCTCCAACCTGCTTGGGGGGCGTACTTTTGTGCTCACAGGCACCCTTTCGGGCATGACCCGTGAGGAGGCGAAGGAGAAGATTGAGGCGGCAGGGGGCCGTGTCTCCGGCTCTGTCAGCAAGAAGACCAGCTTTGTCATCGCAGGAGATGACGCCGGCTCCAAGCTGGATAAAGCAAAGCAACTGGGTGTGGCTGTGATTGATGAGGACGCGCTGCGTAAACTGCTTGCAGGTGAGTAGTGTTACTGCGGAGCCTTCTGCGCGAAGTAGCCCTTGCGTACATGTACGACGTAGCGGGGGTTGATCGTCTGTAGATAGATCGTGCGGAAGGCGCCATCCATCTTGAAGTCCGCCGGCTGATAGACCAGTGAATACTGGCTGCGCAGTTCGTCGCGAATGCTGTTGAAGCCGAGCGCCACATCCTCAATCCGCTTGGGGAAGAAGGTCTGCCCGCCAGTCGCTTCTGACATATCCTTGAGCACGTCGTCGCCCTTGTCTTTCGATGGTCCTACATTGGTGCTGATGGCGAAGATGATGGTCTCCGCACGCTGGCACATCTTGATTGCGTCAGACTCCAGCGCATGGCTGTAGATGTCGTCACCGTCAGAGACAAGAATGATGGCACGGCGTACCGCCTCATCCGGCTTTAGCGGCAGCAGTTGATCGCGGCAGGTCTTGTAAACCGCATCGTAGAGCGCTGTGCCGCCGCCGGGGCGTAGCTTCTGGATGCCCTGGTTCAGCTTGTCGATGTTGCCGGTGAAGTCCTGCGAGACATCGATGCCGACATCGAAGCCTTCGACAAAGGCACGGTCCTGGTGGCCAAGGATCTCGAGCAGAAATTCCGTGGCTGCTTCCTGCTCAAAGTGGAAACGGGTGCGAACCGAGCTGCTTGTATCCAGCACAATGCCAACGCGCAGGGGCAGGTTGGTCTGCTGCTTAAAGCTCATCACGCGGAGGGGTGGTTTGCCATCGTCCAGCAGGCCGAAGTTTTGCTGCTGCAGGTTCTTGATGGATTGGTTGGTGTGCTTGTCCGTCACGGTGAAGATCAGGTTCACTTCGCTAGTCTGACGCTTGAAGACGTAGCTTGATGCTGTGTCGGGTGGGGGAGCGGCCTGCGATGGCTGCGCGGTGGCTGGGAGCGGTTGCGCAGCGGGCGCAGGTGTTGCGCTCGGCGGAGCGGATGGCTGTGCTGCCACGTCCAAGGCATCGACTGCAGCGGCCGGGGAGATCGCCGGCGCTGCGGAAGGAGTTGCGGCAGACACAAGTGAAGGCGCCGCGAACTGTGACGGAATCTGCGAGTGCGTCTGGGATTGCGCACAGCCACTCAACACAAGGGCGCTGAACACAGTAAACAAGGAAATCGAATATATTGCTTTCACGGTCTTCACTGGCTCAATTCTAGCAAGGTCGTGCGGGCTGCGGGCCGGGGAGGTCAGCTTTTCAGCAACTCCAGAAAAGCTGTCAATTCAGGGGCGAGCGGCGCTTCCAGCGCCATTTGCTCGCCGGTTTGCGGATGAGCGAAGCGCAGCCGCGCAGCATGCAGGAAGTTGCGCTCCAGCGTCAGCGGCTCGACCTTATCTGCCGGAGGGGGCGGGAGCTTCTTTGCACCACCCTTGGCCTTCAGGTCAGGTTGTAGCAGGATGGAGGGGACGACGGTTGCCCCGCGCGCGCTCTTCTGCTGGGCAGGCGCGCCAATTTTGAGGGGCGCGCCGTAGAGGGTGTCGCCCACTACGGGGTGCCCGATGGAGGACATGTGGACACGGATCTGGTGGGTGCGCCCGGTTTCAATCCGAACCTCTACCAGCGTGAACCAGCCGCGCGATGTTTCCAGCCGCTCCAGTACGGTGTAATGAGAAACTGCGCTCCGCCCGCCCGCCCGCCGCGTGGTCATGCGGGTGCGGCGTACGGCATCGCGATGGATAGGGGCATCGATCGTGCCCTTTGCTTTCTCGACCCGGCCATGCACCAGCGCCACGTAGGTCTTCTCCAACTGGTGGCGCGAAAACATCTCCGAGAGCTTGCGATGGGTGCTGTCGTTCTTCGCTACCAGGATGAGCCCGCTGGTTTGCTTGTCCAGGCGATGCACAATTCCGGGACGCAGCTCGCCGCCTACGCCGGAGAGCTGCTGGAAGTGAAAGAGGATCGCATTGACCAGCGTGCCGCGGTTGCGCTCGTCGTCGGTCGCGCCAGCGCCTGCATGCACCATCATGCCAGCGGGTTTGTTCACCACGGCGAGGTCGTCATCCTCGTAGACGATGTCCAGAGGAATATCTTCTGCAATGGCGTGCAGCGGCTCCGGCCGGGGCTCACCTTCAATCTCAATCGCCTGACCGCCGCGCACTTTCTGTTTGGCAGACGCAGGCTTGCCGTCGACGCGCACCTGGGCGTTGTCAATCAGCAACTGTACCCGCGCGCGGCTGATATCCGGCAGGCACTTTGACAGGTACATATCCAGCCGCATGCCGCTGGCGGCGGAGTCGGCAGTGAAGCTGCGGATGCCGTCTTCGAGGTCGTCGCCCTCGATCACCGGGATCACGGTTTCTTCTTCTTGTGCAGCAGAGCGTGCGGCAATGTACTGCGGCCGCACGCTGCGCCGCCGCTGACCCTTGGGAAGCATGTTCTTAGATGGCATAGTGTAGGGTCTCTCGTGAATCCAGGTGCATCCACAGGATACCGCCCGCGACGATCATTGCGAGCGAGGCGGCTTGCGTGAGGTCAAGCAGGCCGCCAAAGAGCTCTACCCCGCGGTTGCCGCGGTAGAACTCCAGCACAAACCGGCCAATGCCCGCCAGAAAGAGCCACGCACCAAAAATCTCGCCATCGCGGTGCTGTTTATTGGCCATAAGCAGCAGCAGGCCGCACAGCAATAGCTCCATCGCAGCCTCATACAGTTGCACCGGATGCAGCGGTACCTGCAGCGGCGTGCCACTCCACATCAGCGCATAGCGGCTATGGAACGTAACCGCCCATGGCGCGGTGGTCGCCGTGCCATACTCCGCTCCCCCCGCAAATGCGCCCACACAGCCCAGCGTGGCTGCCAGCGCAACAGGTGCGGCCAGAGTATCCAGGGTGCGCCGCAGCGGCAGCGGCTGCCTCCACAGGCTCACAGCACACACGGCCAGCGCCACGCCGATGCCGCCATACAGTACTGCCGGCGAGTGTGAATTCACCACCAGAACGAGCGCCGGATACTGCAGCAACTCTCGCCAGTGTGTAATCAGCAGCACCACACGTCCGCCCACAATGTAGCTGACAATTGCCATAAAGCTGAGGTTCCACACGGCATCAGCATCCAGACCCAGCAGCCGCGATGTGCGCACCACCAGTAACAATCCCAGCATCAGCCCCAGCGCAATGCATGCACTGTAGGTCGGAATGGTGAGAGCACCGAGCTGAAGAAGACATGGAAACATAAGGAAGTTGGGGGGGAGTGGGGGTGGAAAATAAAGAAACCGACCCACGCTGCCGTGCAATGGAGCGCCGGTGAACCCGTCCTAAGACGACGGAACCTTGCCGCGGCTCTTTAGGCGTTCCTGACTGGAGGACAGCACACCGAGCAAAAATTACGCGAGTCAAAGTCCCTGGTTCAATGAATGTTGGTTCAACCAGCGTAGACCATTACACCTGCTTTGCAGGCCGGTTCTGACTTGGATGCTAAATGGGCCCCGCCAGATTCGCAAGTGGGCCAGGCGGATGCCGTAAAAGCGAATCAAATGCCTTCCCTGAAGATATTGTGAAATTAGTCTTTCTTGGTTTCCGTATCCGCTGGGATTGACTTGCCCGCAACCAGGTCATTCAGATCGCTGCGGATATCCAGCATGCCGCCAACTGCTTTGCGTCGCACCACACCATCGCGATCAATCAGGATGTACGTTGGTATCGCGGAGATATTGAATCTCTGCCGCATCCTGCTGTCTGCATCACGATACTGCAGCCATACCATCTTCTTCTCTCTGAGGTAACGCTCCCAGGCATCCTGGCTTTCGTCCCAGCTCACGCTCAGCATCACTACGTCCTTCTTGTCGAAGTCTTCGGCCATATCTTTCACGTATGGCAACTCCTGCTGGCATGGTCCGCACCACGTCGCCCAAAAATCAATCATCACTACTTTGCCGATTGCCTGCGCCAGTGAAAAGGTCTGGCCATCGTGCGTCTTCACCGTAAAATCCGGCGCCAGGCGCTTACGCGCCAGCTGCGGATTTTCTGCAAAATGCAAGGCCCGCTTCGCCAGTGGGTTATCCGGGTTCAGCAGCTTTGCATATGCCAGAAACTCCTTGCTGGCCGCTTCGTTATCCTCTTGCAGCGCCAGCACCCGCCCGCGCAGCATCATCACTGCCGTGCCGTTCGGCGTATTCGTCTCCGCGCGCAGCAAGACGCGGTTTGCGTCATCCAGCAGGCCGCGCTTTGGTCTCTGCTCATACTCAAAGAGCAGCGCCTGGGCATGGCCTACCTCTGCCGTGGTTTTTGCTGCTGCATCCAGCGCAATATCTTCCAGCCGGACTGCCGTGGCTGCCGCATCCTTATAGACCGGCATGCGCATCTGCAACGCGAAGAGCGCCTGTAGACAGTCTTCACAACTGCCTCCTGCTGCTTTGTTGGCAGCGCGATAACTATCTACGGCAGAGGTGAGCTGTTCGCGCTTCTCAAAGTCTTTGCCTTCGGCCATGAGCTTTGCCGCACGTGGATCCATAGCCGGTATGGCTATAGGTGGTATCTGCGCGAAATTAAATGCGAAAGAGGGAAGGAGGATGAGGGCGGCAAGACAAGCAGCACGCAGCATGTGTCACTCCTGAATGCAAACCAGCGTAGGACGGTCCCGCCGCGCCGTCAAATGGGAAGATTACCCTGCCTTGCGCTCTTCCAGTACAGAGTCCAGCAGCCCGGCGAGTGAGTCGGCCCGGCTGCGCAGTGAGGTCTGCGACTGGTCAACGCTCCCGGCCAACGTGGCATAGCGCTCGCGCATGGCATACAGCTCATCGGCAATATTCAGGGCAGCCAGAACGGCCACCCGGAGTGAATCCACCGTGGCCCCTTGTGCGGAGACGGCACGCATCTTGGTGTCTACGAGCGACGCCAGCTTTTCAATGTGTTCAGGATCGGTACCGCGGAGATGGTAGACCTGATCGTAGATGTCTACGCTTACTGCCTGTGCGTTGCTTTCTTCGCTTTCGCTCATGCGTCTCCTCTGCAGTGGCTATTCAAGCTCGTCCAGCTGGCGCAGCATCTTTTCTACGCGCTGGCGAACCGCGTCGCGCTCTCTGCGTAGCGTCAGTATCTCGTCTTCCACCACGCCGGCCCGCGACTCCTGTGACTGCAACTGCGCGCGCAGGGTGGCTACTTCTGCTTCAGCCGCCTGTCGTGCATGGTGCTCGGCCTCGCGGGCTTCGCGCTCGGCCTTGATCAGTTCCACCGTGCGCAGAACTTTCTGCTCCAGCGCCTGGAACTCATCTGCGCTGACGCTTTGCCCGGATACCGCGGCTGTAGGTGCAGTGGTGCTCATCAGGTGAATCTCCTTCATGTGGAGTATAGCGTTTTCGCCGGTGGAACCCCACGTGAAATCAAGCAACGGTGCATATCTTTCTGCCCTCAGTCCAGTCGAGTACGTCCAATGGACATGAAATTTAGTTTGTGGCGGTGATCTGAAGACCGGCGAAATTCTGAGTTTTCGTGTCGCCGCGGTGGCGGCACAGATCGGTAAAGGCCGCGGTTAGCCGCGCAGTGTGCCGCCCAGTTGTGTGAGTGCGGCGATGATGCTGGCCGACCACTGGATGAGCTCTTCGTCGCGCAGCGTACTCTCGGTCGATTGGAATACTGTGCGCAGCAGTAGGGAATAATGCCCTGCGGGGACTGCCTTGCCTTTCGCATCGCGGAAGATCTCCACCGGCATAAGCCGCATCAGCTTGCCAATTTCCAGTGACTCGATGGCCGCGGTAATGCTGCTCCACGGAACGCTGTCCGCAAACACGAAGGAAAAATCGCGCTCTACCGCGGGATAACGCGAAAGCTCGTGGGCCACCGGCTGTCGCAGTTCATGGCCATAGAGCGCCGCCAGTTGAATCTCGCCCACGCAGACCGTCTGCTTCAGCTTGCGCTTCTGCGCTTCTGTGGGGTGCAGTTCACCGAACCATCCAGCAGTGTTGCCGTTCAGTAGAATGCGCGCAGCACGGCCAGGATTGAGCCACGCCGGTACCTGCGCGTCAAAGCTCACCGTGCCATTGAAACGACCCAGTAAACCTTCTACCGTACCCTTCATCGCAAAGAACGGCGTGTCCTTCGCGGCATACAGCGGCGAAGCTTCTACCAAACCAGTTGCGCCAAACGCCAGCGACGGCTCTTCGGTTACCTTCGCTGTACTGCCGTGAAAGATGGTTCCCATCTCAAACAGCCGTACTTCGCTCACATCGCGATTCAGGTTATGTGCCAGCATCGTCAGCATGCCGGGCAGCAGCGAGGGCCGCAGCATGCCGGCTTCTTCGCTCAGCGGATTACCCATGGCCACGGCTGAATCCGGCCTCGGCGCAAATAGTGCAGCATCCACTGCGGCGCAGAATGTGCTGGAGATTGCCTCGCTGTATCCCAGGCTCAGCATTTGCGTACGAATGGTGTGGTCATTTGCTGCATTCTGCAGTTCCACCACCGCGCCGCTGAATCCCGGCAGAGTATTCGCAAACTTGTTGTAACCGTAGACGCGCGCAATCTCTTCGATCAGGTCGATCTCACGCTCCAGGTCGAGCCGCCAGCTCGGCAGCGTCACACTGTAGCTGCCTTCGCCCTCCCGCACCAGCTTGCAGCCCAGCGCCGTCAGGTACTGCTCCACAATCTTCGCAGTCAGCCCTTCGCCGCCCTGCTGCTCGGCCAGCGTCGTACCGAGGTGACGCTTTACTTCCTTCACGGAGAGCGCAATCGGCGCGCGCAGCGCAGTCGCAGCGGCTGCGGCGGGTTCTACAATGTCTACCAGCGGGCCTTCAATCTTGCCTCCGCACGCTTCCAGTATCAGTCTGGTTACCAGAGCATTGGCCACTGGCGCGGCATTGAAATCGGCTCCGCGTTCAAAACGATGCGATGCGTCCGTATGCAGCATGTGCCGCCGCGAGCTCCGCCGGATGCTTGCCGGATCGAACCATGCCGCCTCAACCAGAATATTCTTCGTCTCCGGCGTAATCATGGAATCCCAGCCGCCCATCACCCCGGCCAGCGCCAGTGCCTTCTTCTCGTCGGCCACTACCAGATCGTCGGCTTCCAGCGTGCGTTCAGTGCCATCCAGCAATCTCAGTTTCTCGCCCTTGCGCGCACAGCGAACAACGATGCCACCTTCCAGCTTGTCCAGGTCAAACGCATGTGTCGGCTGCCCCATGCCCTGCAGTACGAAGTTGGAAGCATCCACTGCATTGGAGATCAGCTTCTGTTCCAGAGCGGCGAAGTATTCTGCAACCCGCCCCGTAGATTGTCCAATGGTGACGCCGCGAATGACGCGCGCAGTGAAGCGTCCGCACATGGTGGGCGCTTCACTGCGGACGGGATAGCCCTTGCCGTCGGCATGTGGAGGAAGCGTGGTGTTGAGCGCAGCCAGTGGGAGGTTATAGATCGTCGCCGCTTCGCGCGCCACACCATAGTGGTTCATCGCGTCCACGCGGTTGGTGGTGATGTCCATCTCGTAGACGCTGCCGTTGACGGCAGGGAATACGCCGTCCACGGCAATGCCGCGCAGGGTCAGGTCTTCAGCGAGTTGAGCATCATTGGCGGGAATCGGGGGAACGTATTGGCGGAGCCACTGAGTAAATATCTTCATTTAGTTAGTATTCCTAAAGCTTCAATCATTCTTCCAGCCGGGGCCAGGCATAATGCGATTCATGAATTCATCGAAGAGGGGTACGGTAAATGCAGTATCGCCATGGCTGGGACTCCAAATCATGCCTTTTTCGATAAGACTCTGTCTCAGTGGTGCCACGGTGCTGACTGCTTTTCCCATCATCTTAGCGATATCGCCAGAACGGTGTGGTCCGGGACCAATTTCGGCCATTGATCGAAGATATCGTTTTTCCGTCGGATTCAATCGGTCGAAGCGTACTCGAAAGAAACTTTCATCTAAAGCGATTACAGCCTGCTTAGTTGCTTCTTCAACATCCTCCAGCGTAATGGGAGACTGCAACGCTACATCCCACGAGTGTTTTCCCCACTCCTGTAGAAAATAGGGATAGCCGCGAGTGCGCCGCAGAATTTCTTCCAGAGCTTCCGCCGTAAAAAGCACACCTTCATTGCTGGCGGGCTTTTGGAGTGCAAGTATTGCCTCTGCGTCTCCGAGTTGACCGATGGTTGGAAAATCGAACAGACGTTCTGCATAGGACTTGGCATTTCCAGCAAGGCCGCGTAGCAGCGGCAAACCGGCACCCGCGATAGTAAGTGGTAATTGGGACTGCGCACAGCGGTGAAGCGCGGAGATGAGTGCGGCGAACTGAGCTTCTTCAATGTATTGAATCTCATCGATAAAGAGAACGACAGCTGTCTCAGCGTTCTGGGCCGCACGGCCAACCTCTTCAAATAGCACTGACAGATCGTTTTCCAGGTCGCCATTATCCGCAATACCGACCTCAGGCTCGAAATCAAGCGCTATTTCTATATCGTTGTACTTAAGTTTGAAGGCTTTTGCGAACCCAGCAAGAGCGTGGAGACCACGTGTGGCATAGGTCTTGGCCCGTTCGATGCGATTAAGCCGCAGCAGTACCGACCGAAGTTGGGGAATCAATAAAGATGGAAGTGAACGATGCTCTGGTGTCTCTGCCCGGACAGTAAAAATACCGTCCGCTTCCGCTTCTGCGCGCATCTTGTCGAGCAGTACGGTCTTACCAACTCCGCGGAGCCCAACCATCAGGACACTTTTAGCTGCCCGGCCTATCCGTATCCGGGCTATCGCAATTTTGACTTGATTGCGTATGGCGTCCCGGCCAGCAAGTTCGGGCGGAGGAGTTCCTGCCCCTGGAGCATATGGATTGCGGATAGCGTCCATAAGTGATTTATATCAAAGTTAGCGATGTTAGTAAATTTTGGTAATCTTGGTAAGATTTATATAAGTTATTGAAACTGCTCCAGAAAGCGCATGTCGCCCGAGTAGAACTGGCTAATGTCGCTTATGCCGTACTTCATCATGGCGATGCGGTCTATGCCCATGCCGAAGGCGAATCCACTTAGCTTCGTCGTGTCGTAGTCCACAAATCCGAACACCGCGGGGTCCACCATGCCGCAACCCAGCAGCTCAATCCAGCCGGAGTGCTTACACTTGCGGCAACCTTTGCCACCGCAGAAGATGCAGCTGATCTGCACATCGGCGCTTGGCTCTGTGAATGGGAAAAATGAAGGGAAGAAGCGCGTTTTCACGCTGGAACCGAAGAGCGCCTTCATCGCATGGTCAAGCGTGCCCTTGAGGTCGCTGAAGGTGATGTTGGTATCCACGCAGAGCCCTTCGACCTGGTGGAAGATGGGGGAGTGGGTGGCGTCGGCTGCGTCGTTACGGTGGACTTTACCGGGGATGACGATGCGCAGGGGAGGTTTGACCTGTTCCATGGTGCGAATCTGGACCGGCGAGGTGTGCGTGCGCATCAGCAGACGCTCGCGCAGCGGCTTACCTTCCTGTCCGGCCACTACCAGCGTGTCCTGCGTATCGCGTGCTGGATGGTTCGGTGGAAAATTCAGCGATTCAAAATTGTAGTAGTCGGTCTCAACCTCAGGGCCAACGCCGACGGAGTAACCCATCGCCTGAAAGACCGCGACGACTTCGTGCATGGTCTTAATCAAGGGATGCTCGACGCCGAGCGCGCGGCGTGTTCCCGGCAGCGAGATATCCAGCGCATCGCCCACCGTGGCGCTGGCGCCCGCGGGTGCTGCCAACGCCTGTTCAATCTGTTGTTTCAGCTGGTTGAAGCGCATGCCCAGCGGCTTGCGGGCTTCGGGCGGCGCGGTCTTCAGCCACGCATCGCTGACCAGCTTTAGCCGGCCCTGCTTGCGGCCCAGCCAGTCGAGCCGGAAATTCTCCTGAGCTTCGGCAGTGGTCAGTTGGGCAGCGGCGGCGCGTACTTCATTGCCCAGTGCGGCAAAGGCCTTCTCCAGCGAATCTTCGCCGTAGCCTGCAAGTAGCGGAATCTGTTCGTTATTCATGAGCTCAATATCAAGGATAAATGAATGACGCCGCCGGGTGGGGCGCAAAGCTGAAATGCAGAGCCAGAACAGTCCCTGACGGGGAATACTTAGTGGCTGATGATCGCACTCTTTACCCTGACCCTGCGCAGCAAGAAGACAAGCGCGATGGAACCGAGGGCGATCATCAACAAGGTATGGAAAGTATCCATAAATGCAAGCAGCGCGGCCTGCTGTTGCAGCATGCGGTACAGCGAAGCCAATGCCGGGCCCATCCCGTGGCCAAAGGCCGGGTTCTGGACCGCCAGATAGGCATGAAGACCGTGCATCCAGTGCAGCAGGATGGGGCTTCCCGGCGTCAGGTGCTGCCCCAGCATGTTCTGGTGGACCTGGCTCTTTCGCGCCAGCAGCGTCGTCACCAGCGCAATGCCCACGCTGCCGCCCACATTGCGCATCAGGTTCAGTGTGCCGGTGGCAGTGCCAATCTGGTCGCGGCGCAGCGGCGCGGTACCGGCTACGTTTACCGGGACAAAGAGCAGCCCCATGGCGCATCCGGCAAGTATCTGCGGCCAGAAGATGGTCCACGGGGTGATGTCCAAATTGATCCCCGAGAGCCGGTAGGCGGCAAACGCGAAGATCAGGAAGCCCGAGATGAGAATGGGGCGCAGTTCGATCTTCAGCATCAGCCGCGAAACCATAATCATGGAGATCGCCGCGCCGATGCCGATTGGAGCCGTCGCAAGACCCGCAGACACGGCGGAATATCCCATCAACTGTTGCAGAAATTGCGGCGTCAGCAGGCAAACGCCATAGATCAGAAGGCTGGAGCAGAATATCAGCACCATGCCGACTGCATAATTACGTTCGCGAAACAGGCTCAGATCCACCATCGGTTTCTTCGCCTTTAGTTCGCGATAGATAAATACCACGAATCCTGTGACTGCAAGCACGGCCATCGCCCGGATAAATCCAGAGCCCATCCAGTCATCCTCCTGTCCCTTGTCGAGAAAGACCTCCTGGCAGCCGAGCCACAGGGAGAGTGCCACAAAGCCGATCATATCCAGTGGGCCGGGATCGGAGTTCTTCACCCAAGGCGGGTCTTCCACTGTTTTCTGAATGGCCCACATCGCAAACAGCCCGACCGGGATATTGATGTAGAAGATCCACCGCCACGAATAGCTGTCCGTCAGCCACCCACCCAGCATCGGGCCGATCACCGGAGCCACCACCACACCCAGCCCAAAGACCGCCTGTGCCGTGCCCTGCTTCGCTTTGGGGAAGCTCTCCATGAGGATGGCCTGCGAAATGGGCGCCATCGCGCCGCCGCCGATCCCCTGCAGTACGCGCATCACCAGCAGCATCGGCAGGCTCACCGAGAGCCCGCACATCAGCGACGACACCGTAAACAGGAAGATGCAGAAGAGCAGAAAGCGCTTGCGCTGAAAGCGATTGCCCAGCCACGCGGTCAGCGGCAGAATTACCGCATTGGATATCAGGTATGCCGTCAGCACCCAGGTCGCCTGTGAGTAGGAAGCCGACATGCTGCCGGCAATATGGTTTAGAGCCACATTCGCTATGGAAGTATCCAGCACCTCCATGAAGGTCGGCACAATCACGGCCATGGCGATGAACCAGGGGTTCACTGCCGGTTGCCAATCCTCGTGATCCACGGCGATCGAACTGCCTGCGGATGCCATCGTGCCGCCTTCCTATCGTGGTGCAGCCGGCGCGGGATGCAGGCAGAGAAAATCCCTGACCGCTTTTTGCACCCGTGTCAGGTTTGCGCGTGAACTCAACTTCAAGTCAGGATTCAGCATCGCGCTCAATACAAAATCTCCCAGTACCAGCGAGGCGAACTGGCGCGCAGCGTTGTGGTAGCGTGGGCCGCCAATGCGGCAGGACTGCAGGTACTCCGCCAGCAGTTCATAGCCTCTTTCCACGCATTCGCGCCACAGCCGCCGCGCCAGCTCTGGAAAGTGATACGCCTCCGCCACGATGATGCGGTAAAGCGCCAGAAACTCAGGGTCGCTGAACATATTCAGCACCGTGTGCCCAATCTCAGTGAGCGCCTGCTGCGGTGGTGTGCCGGACTCAATGTAGTAGGTGTGCCGCGCAAAGAGCTGCTCCGTATGCGCGCTCATCACCCCGGCGAACAGGTCCGCCTTGTTGGGAAAGAGTGCATACAGCGTCTGCTTGGAAGTCTTGGCCCGGCGTGCGATCTCGTTGGTGCTGGCGCGCTCAAAACCCCGCTCCAGGAAGACGATGGTAGTAGCTTTCAGAATGCGTCCGCGCTCGTTCTCATCCAGCGGCGGCCGCCCGCGCGGGGTAGAAACGGTCTTGCGAGCTGCGGCTTTGCGTTTGTTTACAGACGCCACGTAATTACTGTACCTTCCGGTACGGAAATATACGCCCGTCACATACGCATTTGCAAGCCGCCTAATCCCAGCGCTTCATCTCCGGCCATACGTCCTGCAGATTCCACTTAAACCCGCGGCAGTGATAGATCGGGCGCCACTCATCGCGTTGCGAGAGCGGATCGTCCGTATGTCCGATGATGGAGTAGCTGGCGCATTTCGTCTGCATGTTGCGCTCGTGCCCTTCGCCCAGAACGATCATGCTCTCCCCGGTGTATTGCCCAGGGCCCCATATCCAGTAGTTCTGGTGGTTGCCAATCGCCTTCGGCAAGCCATACTTTGGCCCGAAGAAATCGATTGCTCCCGCATCACCATAGTTGTTCGCAAAGATCGCCGTTTTCTTCTGCTCCTCCGGCGAAAGCGTCTTGTAATACGCGGCCACGCGTTGCGCAATGCCTTCCCACCCAAACATGTCTGCATAAAGCTGCGGCAGCACGCTCGGCTGGTTGTGCTCGAACTTCTGCTGCTCGATGCCCATCTTGTGTTCGTATGCAAGGAAGTGAGGAACGTTCAGCAGCGGCAGGATCAGCGGCGCATAGATGCCGCTGACAGTGATAATCCCCAGCGTCAGCAATGGTTTTACCCACAGCCACATCTTGCGCCGCGTTGCCTGCTCCAGGCCCACCGCGCCCCCGGCCAGCAGCATCGGATACACCGGCGTCGGATAATACGTCTTCCCGTGCAGCACGATCATGAGTGTCAAAAAGATCACGCCTGCCCAGCAAACAGCACGAAACGGCCGCCCCTTTTCCGTGAAGGAGAAGACGACGGTAAAGATCACCAGCACCGCCGCTACATACCCCAGCATCTCGGCCTGCGCCTTCAGATACAGCAGCGGCGACAGCACTACGTCGCGCCCACTCAGACGTACATTGTGCATCAGCTGTAGAAAAGGGAACTGATGATGCCATTGCCATAGAAAATTTGGCAGTGTGATCAGGGTGGTAATTGCCACGCCAAGCCAGAACCAGCGTCGTCGCAGCGAATTCCTTAGCGGCGTCAGCAGGATGCCGGCTATCAGCCCTGCGAGCCAGAAGATGACGCCATATTTATTCAGGATGGTGATGCCGGCCAGCGCACCCACCACCAGCCAGAGCCGCTGGTTGCCGGTCCGTGCAATCCGCACCACGAACAACGCAATCGCGGTCCAGAGCAGCGGGTCCAGAGCATTCATGGTGAATAGGTGAGAGAACGCCAGTAGTACCGGCGCCAGCAGAGCAGAGAGCGAGGCCAGAAAAACAGCCCAGCGCCGCCCGTCCAACTCGCGTGCCAGCAGTCCGGTCACGGTGATGGTCCCCATTCCAGCCAGCATCGGCACAACCCGCAGCGCCCAGATAGACGTGCCGATCGTGTGCCGCAGCAGCCATGCCACCCAGCAGATCAGCGGTGGCTGGTCCACATAGCCCCACGCCGGATGTTCGCCGCATGCCAGGTAGTAAAGCTCATCGCGGAAGTATCCATAGTTCGGCCCCGCAATGAGGTAAAGAATGAAGCGCACCAGCGCAAGATATCCAATGATGGCCGTGCCGGACAGAAAGGGTGAGGGCTTGCGATCTGCGGCAGGGGTGGGGATAGAAGTTGCCATCGGGATGGAGCGATTCTAGAAGCGAATTACCGAACGCACCAGCGTTATTTCCCAGCTTGCCGCAAAACAAAAGGCACAGCGATTTATGCTGTGCCTTTGCGTCCATCCAGTCAGGTACTTGTTATTATGCGGTTGTTTTTTTGGCTGCATCCAGTGCGGTCTTAGCCTGGGTTGCCAGCGCGGCGAAGCCGGCGGCATCACTCACGGCGATCTCAGCCAGGATCTTGCGATCCAGGGTGATGCCTGCGCGCTTCAGACCATTGATAAACAGCGAATAGCTCAACCCGTTGATGCGGGAAGCTGCGCCGATGCGCACAATCCAGAGCGAGCGGAACTGACGCTTCTTCTGCTTGCGACCGGTGTAGGCGAACTTCAGTCCGCGCTCAACTGCTTCCTGTGCTGCCTGATAGAGCTTTGATTTCGTGAGGAAGTAACCAGATGCGCGCTTTAGAATTTTCTTGCGGCGGTCATTCCGTTTCGTACTCCGTTTTACACGGGGCATGGGAATCTCCTTTTTGCGTCTTCGGTTGCGCGGCTGAAGGCAAGGAGCGCGTTGCGGCGCTTATAACCTCTTCACTCGCTTGGCATACCTGTATCTCTGCGGGATCTTTTCAGCATCCCGGGGGCCTCAAAACGCTTCAACCGGCCCTTCGTATTGCTACGGCTTGATACAGACAGTACTGGCCTGAAAATTCTCAGGCGTAGGGAATCATCCGGCGCACCTTCGGTGCATCGGCCTCAGATACCAGGATCGACCCGCCCAGCTTACGCTTGGTTTTGGTCGCCTTTGAGGTAAGAATGTGGCGCATCTTGGTCTGGCCGCGCTTGATCTTACCCGTACCGGTCATCTTGAAGCGCTTCTTTGCGCCGGTGTGTGTCTTCAACTTTGGCATGGTGTTCCTAACAGGGATACAGCATTGGACAACGTTTCTCAGTATACGGCAAAATCAGCCCAAAATGCCACGTTCGGACGCCTCGCAGGCCGTTTTAGCGCAGAAAATGCACCATCAGCAACGCCCCTGCCGCTAGAAACGCCAGAATCAGCCCGCACACCAGTACGCTGATGAAGATAGTCGCATTCTTCCGCTGTGAGGGCGAAGGCGCCGTGATACCGAAAGCCTGAATGAAGGCGTCGGTCATTCTGCTGAAGATGCCCATGGCTCCAGTGTACCTGCGCTAACCCTCTGTCTGTTGATTCACCTACTGATGCGGCAGGGCAGAGTGTGCAGCATACCAGCTTCGCCAGACCACGTATAAAGTGCTGCATACCGCCGCGATCACCAGCGCCACCCATGTGGGTGGATGCACGGTATAGCCGAGCGGATCCATATCGTGGTGCCAGCCGCCAAAGCGGGCAGCTAGAAAGATAATGGCAAAAACCACACCGAATTCGATGCGTTTGCGCTTGGGAGAAAGCTCTTTGACGGGGTCGAGATCCTGTACTTGATAGGCCATTATGGTCCCCTCTCGCAGAGATGGAGTGCATAAACAACAGCTGGCCGAGCTATGTACGTCTGCGCCAGATATATCAAAAAAGATGAAAGGCTAGGTAATCCCTAGCCTAATCAATGGAGCTTGTAGCAATCAATCATTTTTTGCCGTACATACTCAGCAGGGTTCAGGAAGCGTCGCTTCCTGACGCTTCCGCCGGTGTCGCCGGGGACGGAGTGGGCGCTGCCGGAGCAGCGGCAGGCTTAAGCTCACGCACGGCGTTTTCGGTTGCTTTGCGCGGAGCATTCTGTCCGTCGGCGCGCTTTGCCGGGGCCAGGATGGCATGCAGCGTGGTGCCTTCCATGCGTGGCATGAACTCCACTACGCCCACATCGCCAATGTCCATAATCAGCCGGTTTACGATCTTATAGCCCAGATCACGATGAGCCATCTGCCGGCCTTTGAAGCGCAGTGATGCCTTCACCTTGTCGCCGTCGGACAGAAAGCGAACAGCCTGATTTTTCTTCGTCTGGTAGTCATGCTCATCCACCGTGACGGAGAACTTAACTTCCTTGATCGTGATGACCTTCTGCTTCTTGCGCGCAGCGCGGTCGCTCTTGTCCTTCTCGTAAAGGAACTTGCCGTAGTCCTGTATGCGGCAGACGGGCGGCACGGCATTCGGCGAAATCTCCACCAGGTCCAGGCCGCGTTCACGCGCCATCTTCAGTGCTTCAAACGGCGCCAGAATTCCTAACTGCTCACCGTTTTCGTCGATTACGCGAATCTCGCGGGCGCGGATTCGTTCGTTGGTGCGAATAAAAGATTTTGCTGAACGTTTATCGAGTGCGATGGTTGCCTCCACGGCTAGCGGTTTGCGGCGAGTACATTACTCTGCACGCTCCCCGGCATAGTGCAGTATACCATTGTCTTCATTGCGTTTATGTGAGCGTTACCGCGCCGTTCCACTACGCACCGCGGACGGTGCAAAGCAATTTCCCGCATAATCCATTATCTTTATCGGTTAGGGCTCTTTTCTCTTTCATGAAGGCGCATCGCAACATTCACCTATGCCGTAAATCCAGCTAAAGGTATCAACGGAGAGTTATTGATGAAACGCCGCGTTCTACTTGTTGACGATGAGGTTTCGATCCTGCTTACGCTCAAGGCCGTCCTGGAAATCAGCGGATTTACCGTGGATACAGCCGCTTCCGCCCGAGAAGGCAAGATGCGCATCAAGAGCCGTCAATACGACATGATTATCACGGATATGCGCATGGAGCAGGATGAATCTGGCGCTGATGTGATCGCCTGCGCCCGCACGGCTCCCTATCATCCTGCGGTTGCACTGCTTTCGGCCTATCCCGTGGCGGAGGAAGACTGGCAAAACATGGGAGCTGATCAGATGCTGGTGAAGCCTATGCAGATGCATGTCCTCCTGCGCCAGTTGGAGGCCCTGCTGGTAACGCACGAAGACAACAAGCTGAAAAAGGGTTCCGTGCCGTCCGCCAAGCCTGCCGCAAAGGATCCCGCCAGGAATGCGGCAAAGAAGCCCACAGTAAAGAAGGCCACGAAGAAAGTTCCCGCGAGAAAAACTGTAAAGTCCGTATCAGCCACGAAGGCGCTCCGCTCTGCGGTCAAGAAAACCGTGACTAAGCGCGTCGCGGCAACAAAGAAAACACGTAAGAAATAGGCTCTTCGTAGCTTACTGTTTCTCCGCCAATGCATCTGGTGTGGTCTGCATCAATGCAGCGCTCTCAACTTCCGCTGGTACACCGTTCTGCTCCGCTGCAGACTGAGAGGCTGTAGCGCCAGATGCCGCCTGCTGCTGTATCTGGAAACACGAACGACACAGTACCGGTCGGCCCTGGGTGGGGCGGAATGGCACGGTCGTCTCAATCCCACACTGCGAACACTGTGTGCGCGTTTCTGTACCGCTGCGACGTCCTGTGCCGTCACCTCTGCGCCGTTGCGCACTGCGTTTGTTCTTGCAGTCCTTACAGCGCTTCGGATCATTGCTGAACTGTTTATCGTGGAAAAATAGTTGTTCACCGGCGGTGAACACAAAATCCTTTCCACATTCAACACACTTCAAGGTCCGGTCCACAAAGTCCATCACTTCTCCCCAACGTGCGGAAAGACATGCAGGCAAGGCAAAACAAGCTCTGCGCTCCATGAGCGCAGTAGATTTGTCACTTTCAAGGGGGCCCGGGCCGCAGAAACGCGGCTACAACTACTGCGTGGCGGTTAAGCCTACGCACATGACGTAGCTACACGATGTGCGCCACATCACAATCTCTCTCAGGAAGATTCTCAAGAGGATACTACAAATCCGCGCGGGGAGCCGGGGAGGCATCTCCCGCGCGGATTTTTACTGCGGTTTCAAGCGCGAACAGAAATTAGTCCTGTTCCTTGCGCGCCTTCTTGCGATTGCGCTTACGCGCTAACGCCTGCTTCACGCGCTTCTTTTCGCCTGGTTTCAGGTAAAAAGAATGACGCTTCACTTCCTTGATAATGTCTTCTGTCTGCACCTTACGCTTGAAGCGACGCAGTGCATTTTCAAGGGGTTCGCCTTCTTGTACTCGAACCTCTGCCATGAGTAAAACACCTCCAAACCTGCCCGAAGGGGGTCGTTTAATCAGGATACCTGAAAATCCCCAAATTGTGGGCATTCAACCTCATGTGTCAATGGCTGACATATGAGGTTGAATGCGGGAATGGGGGTGTTCCATGAACCCAACCGCACGCTTTTCAGTCCGTCGCTTACGGCCTGGCAGCCGGGAAGAAATAATACGATGTTCGGTCCAGATTCGCCGCCAGCGGGGTGACTACCGGCTGCGCCAGGCCAATGAACTCGGTCAGGATATCGTTTCCGCCGCTGGAACCGGCGACCCAAACGTTACCGCTGCCATCGACCGCAATGCTGTTCGTCGCGGAGGTAAGCATTGCACTACTGGTAAAGCCGGTCGGACTGCTCAGGACCGTGCCATTCGCGTTTATTCCTGTCACGCCACTGGCGTAGTTTGAGACCCATGCGGTGCCGGCGCTATCCACGGCAATCGCATCGGGCCCATGCAGCCCACCGCCCGTAATCGGCGAATTCACAGAAGGGTTGCCGTTGCTGTTCAGTTCGGTCACGGAGTCAGTGGCATAATCCGTTACAAAGGCATTGTCGTAGCTGTCCATTGCGATCGCGTAGGGGTTATACAGGCCGCCGCCGCTATAGGGTGAACCGGGGACTGCTACTCCGCTGCTGCTGAGTACGGTTACGGTACTGCCGCTGGTTCCGCCGGCGTTGGCGATCCAGGCATTTCCGTTCGCATCAATGGCAATTCCGGCAGGCACGTTGAGGCTGCTGTCTGTGAACGGAGAGTTCACAACCTCTGTGCCGTTCTTATCAAACACGGTGACAGAGTTGTTGCTATTTGGAAGCCAGACATTGTCAGAGCCGTCGATACCAATGCCGTCTGCCAGACCCAGACTGCCAAAGAATGGCGAACCTGACAGCGGGGCACCAGCACTGGTGAATACGCTTACGCCCGAGCTGACATCGTTATTTGTTACCCAGACGTTGCCGGAAGAGGCGATGGCGATCTTGTAGGGTGAGTTCAACCCGCCGCCGGTAAAAGGTGACCCAGTCGCCAGCGTTCCCGCACTGGTCAGCTTCGACACGCTGTTATTGCCTGCGTTCGCAATCAAAACATTCCCAGCGCCATCAATCGCGATGGCATTGGGCTGTTTGAGGAAGCTGCCCGTAAAGTCAATCGCGAGGGTGAAATCCGCAGGCTGCGTGTCGAGCGACGGACTGAAGGGCGGCTGGGCGGAAATGTTGCCGTACAGCGCTGTCATCTGCGTGGAGCCCGGGTAGGGATTGTGGGCCAGATAGATCGCAGCTGTAGCTGTATCTGTCGCCGGAGTACCGGTAGCGCCGCTCGAGAGAATGTTGTTGAAGATCGCATTGCATCCCAGCGATGTATTGATGGAGGAGTTAATGCAATTCGCTAGAATATTCGCAAGCGTATTGATCTTCTTCTGCGGCACTGCCCCCAGGCCGCCCGGTGTTGTGCTGAGCGCCGTCCCGCTGGCCAGGTCGGCCAGGTTCGCCGCATTGGCAAATGCATTTGCGACATCGACTACTGCCAGCGGCGAGGGAAGAAGGGAGACGTCCGTTGCATCCAGCGCATAACCGGCCATTGCATACGCTGCCGCGACGGTCGATACCTCATCCATGAAGATGAAAGGCGTGGCCGTAGCAAAGTTTCCTGATGCCGGGCAGTCACCCAGTATGGCAAGCAGTCCGATCGCGGAGTTGACATGGCTGGGATTGGCATCGGAATAGCCCCCCACCAGATACACATAGACCTGTTGCGTTGGAGTGCAGGCATAATCGCCGCTGATGCTGAAATTGCCGTGCGCATCTGTGATGACGTAGTAGTTTCCGTTGGTGTCTTGCCCGGAGCTGGTGGGATTATTGGTCAGCACATCGCTGGTGAGCAGTGAATCGGATGGAAGACTATAGCCACCCTGGTCCGCGGCATACAGATAGACGGATGCGCCGGCGATGGGCTGTTGGCCACCGAATGCGGTGCCGCGAAGGGTAATGCCGTGCGTCGCGGATACTGGAGCTGTCGGCTTCAGCGAGCAGCCGGTAAGTAGGGGCACAAGTGCCAGGCACACAGCGAGGGGAATTCGCATGGTGGACTCCGTGGAATGAATTGTATTGATTCAGTGCGCATTACAGCGCAAGGGGACGAGAACGCCTAATCCTAACAAGGGAATCGGCATATACGAAGGTAATTCGTTATGGCGCGATTCCTGTTTTGGCACCGCTGAGGGGCAGGCACGTAAAATAAACGAATGATTCGTCGATACCAGGGCATCACGCCCACCATCCCCGTCACCTGCTATACCGACATTTCTGCCCAGATCATCGGCGACGTTCAACTCGGCGAGCACTCCTCTGTCTGGATGAATGCCGTGCTGCGCGGCGATGTAAATGCTATTCGTGTCGGCTCCAACTCCAACGTGCAGGATTGCGCGGTGCTCCATGGCCAGCGCTATACCCACCCGGTTCATGTTGGGGACTGGGTTACCATCGGCCATAACGCCACTGTGCATGGCTGCGTCGTAGAAGATGCCTGCCTTATCGGCATGGGTGCGGTCATCCTCAACGGCGCGCGGATCGGCGAAGGCTCCATTATTGCCGCTGGCGCTCTCATCCCCGAAGGCATGCAAATCCCGCCCAACTCGTTGGTAACAGGCATCCCCGGCAAGATACGCCGTACCCTCGGCGACGAAGACCGCAAGCTCATCCTCATGTATGCGCAGAACTATCTGGACTACACTGCCACCTATCTGAAGGAGACGGCGGGCTAATTCGCAGGTAAGGTAGAGATACCTTTTGAACCAGGAGAATTACCATACTTTCTCGCCGTCCATCTCTGCGTGCATTTACTTGGTTTCTGCTCTTTGCCGCGCTTCCTGCGCTCGCCCAAAGCGTTTCGCTCCCGGATGCTCCCTCTGCCACCCTGCCTCTTGTGAATGGACGACCTTACAGCCGACCCACCCGCCAGCAGAACTTCAAGGCGTATGAGCATGAAATCATCGGTCCGCGGGTGTTTCTCGGCGCGGCCATGCGCTCCGGCATTGAGCAGGCCCGCACCGTGCCTACCGGATGGGGACAGGATTTTCCCGGCTATGGCCAGCGTTATGGTTCGGCCTACGCAGAAATGGTTATTGATAGTTCTGTGCGCTTTGGCTTGGCTGCGGCACTGCATGAAGATACCCGCTACATCATCTGTCACAAATGCTCTGCCGGGGCGAAGTTCAAGAATGCAGCTCTGGCTGAGGTCACAAACCGCCATGGCGTAGACGGTCGTCGCGAATTTTCAGTAGTACCGATCGTAGCGAACTTCTCAGGTCCGCTGGTTGCCTACTCGGCGTGGTATCCGCCGGGTTATGACGCAGGCATGGCGGCCAAGCACTCTTCGCTCGGCCTGATGTTTCGCTTTGGTGGTCATGTGGTGCGCGAGTTTCTCTTTGATCGCGACCCGAAAGCCGCCTCGCAGCCGTAGTGCTGTTACTGCGTCTGCCAGGCCTCGGCGAAGATAAACAGCAGCATCAGTTCCACCGTCAATGCGATTTCCAGCAGGGAAACTATGCTGTGCAGGTTCAGCCAGGACACGGGCTTGGTAATTGCCAGTACTGTTAGCCCCGCCGTCAGCAGCAGGATGCATAGGTAGATTGCGGTGCGCCCATAGTGCGTTACCCGTACTGGCTTGCGCGCAGGGACAGATGCAGCCACGCGCGCCGCAAAGCCGGCAGGAATCACAAACTCAGGCTGGTGTTCCAGTGCGGCCGTCAGCATGGCTTCAAATTTTTGTTCGTTCCTTTCGCCGGCGGTCTTCATAGGCTGTATCCCTTCTGCAGAATATTTACAGTTGCAGCTCGTTGCGGTGCTGTCTGGCGCCTCATGCGCGCTCGTACAAGCTTGCCCAGCTTCTCGCGCCCACGGTGCAGATGCGTTCTCACCGTGCCGACGGGCAGATTGAGCATCGCTGCGATATGCTCATAACTGCACTCCTCCTGATGATAAAGCACCAGCACGGCTCGTTCCGTCTCAGCCAGTTGCAGGAGCTCTTCATCCACCGCCCGCCACATCTGTTGCTGTTCCAGCGCGGCCTCGGCATCCGGCGCGTCGCTGGGCATATTCTCAATCCAGTCTTCCTGATCGGCGTCCGGATCGTAGACCGGAGTGGCAATGTTCTCACGCTCCTTGCGCCTCCGCTTCCACTCGTCCTGGGCTACGTTCAATACGATGCGGTACAGGTAAGTGGATATCTGGGAGTCCCCGCGAAAATTCTCTAACCCGCGGTATAGCCGCAGAAAGACCTCCTGTGCCAGGTCCTCCACATTTTCGCGGTTTCCCGTCAGCCGCAGCAGTGTCCGAAACACCTTCTGCTGGTGCTCTTGTACGATAGCTTCGAATTGGATTCCGGTATCCAAGGCCCAGTAAGACTGTAGTATCTGCCTTAAGTTTCACGAAAAATCATGAAACTTAAGTCCCGGACCTCAGTCTGAGGGGTCTAGTAATCGCCCCGGAGCGGGGCCAAGGAGATTTGAGATGAGCGATTGGTCTGGAAGTCCGTTTGTAGTGCCGGTTGCCGCGTTTGCCGCATGGGTTGGCGTGGTAGCCGTGAAGACAATATCGAAGTATAAGGTGCGCGAGTTGCAGAGCCGAGAGCGGATGGCCGCCATTGAGAAGGGTATGCCGCTTCCGCCGGAAGACCCTTCCATCATCGAAAAGGAGTTCGGCGACCGTGAAACCAGCCGTACCCCGAACCCCAACCGCCGCATCTCCTACCTGCGTACCAGCGGCATCGTCTGCATCTCGGCCGGCGTCGGCTTGATTCTGTTCTTCATGGCGCTGACCCACATCACCCAGGAGCGCATGGTGCTATGCGGTGCTGCCACCGGCCTCATTCCGCTGGCCATCGGCCTCGGCCTTCTGCTGGATGCCAGCATCCAGACCCGTTCGCTGAAGGAGGCGCAGGCAGCGGCTATAGCCCCCCCGGCTCCTCCCGTCGAGCCCCCGGTCTATCCGCCGTCGTACCCGCAGGAGTAGGCCAGCGTCCTTACGCCCATCCCTCCTTCTGCTTCGGACTCTGCAGGGGCCACTTGGCCCCTGCCTTCCGCAGCTTGTTCCGGGGGCGTCACCCCGGAAGCGCCAACTTCGGTAGACTGGAAGCCTATGTCTACGCTGAAAGCTGTACGCGGCACGCGTGATTTGCTGCCGCCAGAGACCGCGCTGTGGAACCACGTTGAGAGCACGGCCCGTGCCGTCTTCACCCGTTATCACTTTGGCGAAATTCGCACCCCCATATTTGAAGATACCCAGCTCTTTGCTCGCGGTGTGGGCGAGGAAACCGACATCGTCTCCAAGGAGATGTACACCTGGGAAGACCGTGCCCGCGCCCAGTCGGAGAAGGCGCAATCCCTCACCCTGCGCCCTGAAAACACGGCCGGCGTCGTCCGCGCCTACATCGAGCACGGCATGGACAAGACCGGCCATCTGCAGAAGCTTTACTACATCGGTTCGCAGTTCCGCCGCGAACGCCCGCAGAAGGGCCGTTACCGCCAGTTCTTCCAGATCGGCGCAGAAGTCATCGGACCGCCGACCTCCGGCTCCGAATCTCCCTTGCGCGACGCTGAAGTGCTGGAGATGCTGGCCACCTTCCTCGACGAACTCGGCATCACCGGCTGGCAGCTCACGCTGAACTCGGTTGGTAGCTCGCAGGACCGTCCGCGCTACGTGGCTGCGCTCAAATCTGCACTGGAGCCGGTCAAGGCGCAGATGTGCGTCGATTGCCAGCGCCGTGCGGAGACCAACCCGCTCCGCGTGCTGGATTGCAAGGTCCCGGAAGACCAGCCCATCATCGAAACCCTGCCAAAGATTGCTGATTTTCTTGACGACTCGTCCAAAGCTCACTTCGCCTCGGTCCTGGCAGCACTGGACGCCTGTGGTGTGCGCTACACCATCAATCCGCGGCTTGTCCGCGGGCTGGACTACTACACCCGCACCACCTTTGAATTCACTGTGGAAAGCGGCCTGGGCACGCAAAACGCGCTGCTTGGCGGCGGACGGTACGACGGCCTGAGCGAGATGCTGGGCGGGCCGAAAGCTCCCGGCATCGGCTTTGCCATCGGGGAAGACCGCCTGATTCTCACTCTACAGGCGCAGGCTGCTGCCGAAGCTGCACCCAAGATTGACGCCTATATCGCCCCCCTGGGTGAGGCGCAGAACGCCGCGGCTTTGGCTCTCGCCCGTGAGCTCCGCCGTGCCGGACTCCGGGTAGAGGTTGGCGACGGCAGCTTCCGGCTGAAGAAATCTTTCGAAGCCGCTGACCGTGTCGCCCGCAAAGTGGTCCTGCTGGGCGAAGATGAGGTCCAATCCGGTATCCTTACAGTGAAGGATTTTTCCAATGGGGAGCAGACCAAGGTCGCGCGGGCACAGCTTGCGGCTCACCTCCAATCCTCAAATTAATCCGTTGCCGCGATGAGCAAAGCTTTTTGCTGCTCACGCCAACGAATGCCGGTGTTCCGGCAAAGAAGGAAGTAGACAGTGCAACTCGACTTTTTAGGAACCCTGCAGCGCACGCACATGTGCGGCGATCTGCGTACCGAACACGATGGTCAACAGGTTGTGCTGATGGGCTGGGTCAACCGCCGCCGCGACCATGGTGATCTCATTTTTCTCGACCTGCGCGACCGCAGCGGCATTACCCAGATCGTGCTCGACAAGGAGCACAGCCCCGAAGCCCACGCCAAGGCCGAGGCCTCGCGGCCCGAATTCGTCGTGGCCGCCGTCGGCAAGGTGCGCAAGCGCGACGCTTCGCTCATTAACCCCAAGATGCCGACAGGCGAGATTGAAGTGCTCGCCAGCGAGCTGCTGCTCCTCAACGAAGCCAGGACGCCGCCCTTCTCGCCTGCCGATGAAGACGCCGTGATCAACGAAGAGGTGCGGCTGAAATACCGCTATATCGACCTGCGTCGCGCCGAAATGCAGAAGAACATTCAGATGCGCCACAACGTGACCCGCGCGATTCGCGAGAGCCTCTCGGCCGAGGGCTTCCTTGAGATTGAAACGCCCTATATGACGCGCTCTACCCCCGAAGGCGCGCGCGACTATCTCGTCCCCAGCCGCGTGCATCGCGGAGAGTTCTATGCGCTGCCCCAGTCACCTCAGATCTTCAAGCAGATCCTCATGATCGGCGGTTGCGACAAATACTTCCAGATCGCACGCTGTTTCCGCGACGAAGACCTCCGGGCCGACCGCCAGCCCGAGTTCACCCAGATCGATCTGGAGATGACCTTCCCGCAGCAGGAGACCATCCACCACGTGGTGGAGAACTTCCTGACCGCTGCCTTTAAAGCTGCCGGAATCGGCCTGAAACCGCCTTTCGTGCAGATGACGTATGACGATGCTATCCGCCTCTACGGCATTGACAAGCCTGATATGCGCCTGCCTGCGATGGTCGAACTCACTGACGAGCTAACTCCGGAGCTGCGCGCCACGCTCAAGATTGAGCCTGCGCTTGCAGTACTCGGCTTTGTAATTCCCGGCGTCGGCACTCTGAGCGGCACCCAGCGCAAGCAGATGTTGAGTGAGATTCGCACCAGCTTCGGCGACTGCGGCCTCGACGCTCTCGACGTGGATCGCCTCAAGACGAACGAGACCTTCGCTCCCTTGGCTGCAACCATTCTGCAGAAGCTCAGCGTTGGAGCGGACGACCTCGCCGTCGTCATCACGCCCAAGCTCGGCACGCCCCCCAAGTGGAACTACGACGATAAGTGGATCTACAAGCGCGTTGGCCAACTGCGCTTGGACCTGGCAAAGAAGTTTGCTGACAAGCACAAACTGTTCGAGCAGACCGGCACGGCGAACGACTACAAATTCTGCTGGGTTACTGATTTCCCCATGTACGAGTGGGATGAAGAGACCAAGGTCTGGAACGCTGCCCACCATCCCTTCACCTCGCCGCACGAAGACGATATCAAGGCTGGCCGCCTGACCAATGACAAGGGCGCCGTCCGCGCACTGGCGTATGACATTGTGCTCAACGGCACCGAGCTCGGGTCGGGCAGCATCCGTATCCACCGGCAGGATGTACAGGCAGAGATCTTCCGCTCACTGGGCATGTCCAACGAAGAGGCGAAGGAGCGCTTTGGCTTCTTCCTCGATGCGCTGGAGTACGGCACACCTCCGCACGGCGGCATCGCCCTCGGCCTGGACCGCATCGTCATGATCCTCGCCGGCGCACCCAGCCTGCGCGAAGTGATCGCGTTCCCCAAGACGGCCAAAGCCATCGACCTGATGATGGACGCGCCAACAACGGTGAGCGATATCCAGCTCCGCGACCTGTCGATACGGACGGTTGTGCGCAGCTAAGGCGCATTCATTCCACAGCAAAGCGGCATCGCTCCATGCGGTGTCGTTTTTTGCTGTCTATTAAGCTTGTTATTCTGACCTGCGAGCGTTAGAAAATGGGAAGAATCGTAGTATTTTCTTTACCAATACTTTGCCTACCCTCTAATTGATCCAGTTTTTGTCCTTCGGGTTCTTATCAGGGTCGATGTACTTGCCATCCTTGTCAAAATGCACATCCGTGCGCCCCTGCTTGCCCATGTAAACCTCAAACTTCTTCGCCGCACGCCGCCGCCTGTTGCGGTAGTACGCATTGCGCAGTCCGAAGTACCACTCGCTGGTGCGGAAGAACACGCCCCGCCGCGGAGCAAACTTTACATACAGGAACGCGGCCAGCATCCCGCCCAGCGCCGCAATATTCGCCAGGTCGCCGCGGATCATGAAGTACAGCGACACCAGCACATAGATTGCCGCCAGGTACTTGGCCCGGATGCGGAACGGCAGTGGGAAGAGCAGCATCTCCTGCTCGCCGAAGAGCACCGCAAAGCCGATAAACAGCCCAAAGACTGCTCCGGACACGCCGGAGAAGACAAGGTCCGGACGCAGGTGGAAGATGCCGCTGTACCCCGCTGCGACTGCCGTGAGCGCGGTGCCGAGTACGGCAACAAAATAAAGCTCCGCCACCCAGCGCGAGCCGAGACTGGTCTCCAGGTATGAGCCGATGAACCAGATCATGAGCATATTCAGCAGAACATTTAGCAGGCCGGCATTCAAAAAGCTGTAGGTGGCGAGCTGCCAGATCTCCCCGTGCAGCACCCGCCCGGGGATGAGCGCCAGGTGGTGAAGCAAGGCCCCGGAAACCGCCGGTGCAACCGCTGTAAGCAACGCGAGAGCGAAGAACGCAATCACATTCGCCAGCACGATTCGGCGTACAAAACCAGTAAATGGCGGGAAGCTCATCACGATTGGTGCGGAACGCGGCGACATGCGTCTATCTTATTACCGTCGCGGCAGATAGAGTGTAACGACGACCGCCGAAGCTGTATTTTTACCAGTACCGTTTACGGGCTTGACGTAGGGCCATTAAGGCTTTAAAACTAGCGAAGCTGCATACGATGCAGCGTAAGGGGGCGAGACCGATGGCTGTTTGTCCAGAGTGCGATAATCCACTGGATATTGATGAAGATGAGGTGGACGAAGGCGAAGTCATCGTCTGCGATGAGTGCGGTACCCAGGTTGAAGTGGTGAGCACGGATCCGCTGGAGATCGCACCCGTCGACGAAGCAGGATACGATGATGAAGACAGTGATCTTCCTGTCGATGAAGAAGAGTAACCTCTTCCGATTACAAAGGGATGCGATGAAGAGGTTGTTTATAGCAACGATTTTGGCGCTGTGTATCGCAACTCTCGCGGTATCGCCGCGTGTAGCCATGGCCGCGGATCAGCGTGGACCAGTGCAGCGCGTGGTTACGGGCCGCGTGCTCGATGATGCGGGTGCGCCGGTCAAGGGCGCAGTTGTCTATCTGAAAGATAAGCGCACCCTCGCGGTAAAGAGCTACTATTCCATGCCAGACGGAACCTATCGCTTCGGCCAGCTCTCCGCCAATACGGATTACGAAATTTGGGCAGAGTCAGCCGGCAAGAAGAGCAAGGTTCGCAATATCTCTTCGTTCGACACCAAGGCACAATTCACCATAGATCTAAAACTCTAGCCGTCGGATCAACTCATGACATGTGGGTTGCGCGATGTGCATACATTGTTCCCCAAACGGTTGCTGCATTCATAGCAATTTGGCCGCCGCCCGCAGCGCAGCGGCGTGGCTTCTCTGCTCGCGCTCCTGCAGTGCTTTACATAGAGCATGGTCGTCACCGAAATATTTGCGCGCAAACTTCGTCAGTAGTATCCAGTCATGCCACGCACCGATCTTTTCCTGTACGGTATGAAAACGCTGTGCCGTATGCGCCACCTTCGAGCGTGGGGCCCCCTCGGCAAACTCCGCCAGGTAGCGAGTCAGCTTGGCAGATTTCCGAATGTCATGCAATTTATCCGGCGATACCTTGAGCGAGTGGTGAGTGCTGCGCGCGGCGGTACGGTGAAAATGCTCACGGGCAATGCGATCAATCTCGGCCGCATTGGTCGAAACCCCTCGTGCAGGTGCCAGCGCAGTTTCGAGCTTGTCCAGTGCATGCAGTAGCTTGCCGCCCATACTCGCTATGCGCTTCGTGAGTTTTTCTGCCGCACGATCGCGGCGGTTCTCCAGCTTTACGGTCAGTTGCGCTACTCCCATAGCAAATTCTTTACCGTTCTGATGTGGCAGCGTTGCAAGCAGGTTGAGCAGCACATCCAGATCGCGGGTTGCTCCTGTCGCTTTACGAGTGGAATGAACAGCCTTACGAAAGCGCGCGCTTTCGCGGCTGGTAGCAGGAAGCTGCGGGATGTGCGGCAGTAGTTCGAGCAGCGCTTCGATGCGGCGGGTGTACGTGCGCAGTTGGTGAACATGCTTAGGTGAAGGATGCTCTGCGCAGTAGCGTAGTGCGGCGCGAAGCGCGATGCCAGATTCTCGAAGTGCAACAGCGGGGCGCATAAGTGTGTGATGCGGGGAGATGGATACGAGAATACTCCACGCGCGGCGGGGGGGCGTATGGGGTACGCCCCCCTGCATTGCGGCAAGGTGCCGGTTAGATGGTGGTGAGCACGTACTTCATGGTGCCGTCGCCGTTCACGTAGGTCACCTGCCGCTCATGCTGCAGTTGCAGTATGGCGTTTACGTGGGTCAACTGCAGGTCAGACTGCGCGTGCCAGAGGCCAGCGAGCATGACGCCGCCTACGCGCTGCAGGTTGCTGATTTCCGCCAGGGGGTTTGCGGTCAGCAGGATGAGGTCAGCACGGCGGCCCTGGGCAATGGTGCCGCACTCCGCAGCTTGGTGCTGGGCGCGTGCGGGGTCGACGGTGACGGTTTGCAGGGCCTGGAACGGGGTGTGGCCGGCGGCGACGTAGCTGTGGAGCTGCTGCTGCACGACGGAGTTGGGCGCGAGATAGCCGGGTACGCCGTTCGCGGCAGACGGAGCGGCTTGCGCGGTGGTGAAGCCGGGAAGCAAGTATTCGCCGGTGGCATCAATCACACGTGCATTGGCGGGAACCTTCACCTGGCTGGCTGGGCCGACGCGCTCAATGCGGTCACCGCTCACGATCACGGTCTGATCCATGAGGATGTGGTTTGCGTCCATCGGAATGACGGCGGCATGAATGAAGGCGATGGCAGGCGCATCAGAGGCTGATGCGGCGGCTTGCGGCTTGCTGGAAGCCAGGGCAGCGATGGGCAGCGAGAGCAGGCAGAGTGAAGCGATGGTGCGCTGCAGACGGGTGGAACGGGACGCGTTGCGAAGGGAAAGATTCATGACAACTCCTCGGGTGAATGTGAATGACTTACGCGAGACTCAGACTGCGAGCAGGCGTGTAAGTTTCAAGAAAGTTGAGTGAAACTTTTGGCAAGCGATGCAGTCATACACACGATCCGCACATCGACTTGCAATCACTCTCTTGCTCTCTAACTGCCTATACGCAGCGATTGCATTTTCTGAATGCAAAAAGTTTGCAGAGAGATTTTTATTTCGATTTTTGAATTGGCAGAGCAGAATTTTTTGCGCGAATTTGAGATTTTGCGCGGGCGAATTGGGAGAATCGGATGGAATTCCGCATTAATCGCTGGACGATTTGCGGACGTTGACGGACAACGCATGGAAAAAACACGGATAGCCGCGCGATGCCATTGGGGACCACGGGGACCCGCGCAGCTGGCGCTTTTGCCGACCCGGCGGCGGCCAGTTCCATTTCGGGAGCAAGGGGGTACCCCCTCCCCACCCCGGAAGGCTAAATATCTTGTTTGCCGTCACTTAGCGGATGGCATTTCCGCTAAATATTTCAAAACAAGATATTTACGGGTAAATATTTCATTCCATAGGGGTTATGGGAAGCCATCGCAGATGGTTCTGGAGTGGACTATTTCCATTTTACCGGGTTTGGGGAGGAAGTACGCCAAAGGCCGCGGAGCAAAATAAGGGTTGCGGCGGGGCGGAGTTGCAGTTAGGGTTGGCGTGAATTTGAAATGCGGAATGCGAAGCGAGGCAAGGAGCGGCGATGCGTACGTTAGAAGAAGTGATGAACGAGCTTCCGCCGGAGCGGCGGAAAGAGATTGAGGCTCGCGCGAAGGTGTTGATCGCTGAAGAGAGGGCGCGGCAGAAGCGACGGAAGACTCGCAAGGTGAAGGCTGCGAAGAAGGCGGGATGAATTTTGTGGCTGGGGAAATGCTGGGGTTTGCCATGGAATGGGTTCGCTGCGCCTGCGGCTACGCTCAGGCCCCCGTCACCCCAGCGAACAAGGACCGTTCGCCGGGGACCCCGATTCGGCAGCAAGGTACACGCCTGACGGCGTGAGTTGTTTTCCGTGGGGCTGAAGCCCCACTCCCCACGGCTGAAGCCGTGGGCTTAACGAAAACAAGTTCGCACTGCACGGTGCAGACGATGGGCTTGGGCCAGATGCAGGTTTCGCGGCTGGATGTGGCAGTGTAGGATTGCCCGCATGGAGAACGAGCCGATAACGCTATACCGGTATCGCGATCTGCCAGAGGCGGTGATTGCGCAGGGGATGCTTGCATCCGCAGGCATTGAATCGTTCCTGCGCGATGAGAATACTATCCGCATGGACTGGATGTGGTCGCAACTGATTGGCGGGGTTCGGCTGCAGGTGGCGGCAGAGGATGAAGAAGCGGCGCGGGAACTGCTGGCGGCGCCGATGCCGGAGAGCTACAGCGCGGAAGATGTGGGCGAGGCCTTCGCGCAGCCGCGCTGCCCGGTATGCAACTCGCTGGACGTGAAACATCCGGGTATCAATAAGGCGTGGAGCTATTTTCTAATGTGGCTGGGCATTCCGTTTCCGGTACCGAGCAAGAGATGGCATTGCGAGAGTTGCGGCGCGGAATGGGTGGATGAGTGAAGTGGGACGCGCGCGTAATCCGCAGGTTTCGCGGTTGGAGAAGCAGTGCCAGGGCGGAAGCCGGTGGTGATTTCGGAGTTGGATGTAGCGGTCTGAGTGGTAATGAGGTGTGGGACCGAGAGGGAAGCTATCCTTCGGAATATGGAAATTATGTGTGCTTCAATTGATTGCTGTTACATCAATATTGAAACTCTTCCATTTTTCAATTGTATATTCTAGAAATCCTTCTTCTGATTGTGAATCACATACGCGTAAAAGTTCTCTGCCTGAGGTTGTAAATAACACCCTTCCAGTCATGAGGACCTGTTCATCATCAGGAAACTTCAATTAGAATTTTTTCCCAAAATAACTTATTTCCATAGTTGGGGTACCTGCCTCAAATCTAAATCCTTTATCAAAAGAGATAATTCCGATAGCGTCAAGTTGAGTGAGGTTGAAGAAGTTCAGACCATTTTGCTTGTAAATAGGGTGCTCAAAATCATATACCAAGGTTAGGGGATAGCTCTCTATCTGCCAAGTAAAAGAGCCCAATTGTTTTAGGAGATTTGCCTCGCTTTTTTCCATAGTAGAGAGAAGTTCTACAGACCTCTTAGGGAAAGCTCCCGGTTGATTGGCTTCTCCTGCTAGTATCTTGCCCCACAATAGCTGCATTTCTTTGTCAGATGTAATACGGCATTTGTCGAAGAAATTAGTAATCCAGTCGTTGTCAATCCTCTCTGGTTTTGAGTCATCATTGATATACGGCAGTGCCTGTTGTGTAATATTTTCAATATTTTCTTGTTTGTGACCCTCTTCTTCAACGAAACGCTGCATCGCCCTTCGCTGTAAATCGGTCAATTCAATTTGAGATTTAGTTCGGATGAGATCGGCTTTTGCTTCGGCTTGGGCTGTACGTGTGATCTGGTACGGACTAAATATTCCTCCAATGGCCTCTGAGATCTTTTCGATGAGTACCGTGGCTGGCTTCGATAGTTCACCAAGATTGATCAAACTTGTTCCTCCGCCCATGCAGACCTCCGCTAGAGAAATATTCAGCTCGAAGAATAGCACGGTGGCTTATAGCGGCATCGGCTTTTTTGCCGCGGATCCGGCAAGGGCTGAAGCCAAGCCCTGAATGAAAGATTGAAGGCAATAGCTATCCTTCGCTGCACTTGGGAGGGGACAGAAGAAGCAGAGGCGAAATGCTAATGCCCATGAGGGCACGTGGTTGAGGATGGGTTGAGTGTTGTGGTGGCGTGGACGGTGCACATGCAGGTTCCTCCACTGCGCATCGCAACGTGCCGCGATGCTTCGGTCGGAATGACGGCAATTTTGGGGATGGTGGGGAAAGCTGGTCCCTCGGTTTCGCTCGGGATGGCAGGCTTAAACAAGGAAGGCGCGGCTGGTGGCCGCGCCTTCCTTGCTTTATTTTGGTGAGCGTAATGTGCGGGCTGAAGCCCGCACCTACCCCCAGAAGCAAAGACAAAAGCGAAATGCAGATTCTTCGCTGCGCTCAGAATGACAAACCAAAAAAGCAAGACAGAAGCAGATTCTCCGTTGCGCTCAGAATGACAAGCCTATTGCCAACCTACTGCAGCAGCGAGCCACTCTCCGGGATGGTCTTGGCTTCCTCGGGGGGGATGACTACTGCCGCCGCGACCTTGTCTTCAGGGTCGAGGCTTAGGAGTTTTACGCCCTGGGTGCTGCGGCCGGCGGCGCGGATGGTCTTGGTATCCATGCGGATGATCTTGCCGTATTGGCTGATAATCATTAGCTCGCTGGTCTCGTCGACAAGCTGGATGCTGGATACCTTGCCCACCTTCGGGGTGGCCTTGAGGTTGATGACGCCCTTGCCGCCGCGGGTCTGCAGGCGGTAGGCATCAACGTCTGTCCGCTTGCCGAAACCGTGCTCGGTTACGGTGAGGATGAGGCAGGGGGTGAGGCCGAGTTTCTGGTCAAGCTTCTCCAGCTTCTCGCGGGCGGCTGCGTCAATGCGCTCCTGGTCAGGATCGGCGGCGGTGGCGGCGATGACCTTCTCAGCATCTTTGGTGAGGCCGGCGGCTGCGGCGCGTTCGAGGCGCTGGGCGTTGCGGGCTTCAGTGGATGGGGTGACTGCCGTGCCGACAACGTAATCATCCTTCTTGAGGTCGACGCCGCGGACACCGTAGGCCGGGCGGCCCATGCTGCGGACATCGTTCTCATTGAAGCGGATGGCTAGGCCGTTGTGGGTGGCGAGGAAGATGATCTGCTTGCCGTCAGTGATGCGGGCGGCGATGAGTTCGTCTTCCTTGTCAACGCCGATGGCGATGATGCCGCGCGACATGACGTGAGAGAAATCTGTCAGCGGGGTGCGCTTGACGGTGCCGTTGCGGGTGGCGAAGAAGATGAACTTATCAGCTTCGTTGAGGTCGCGGATGCCGAGGTAGGTGACGATCTTCTCACCGGGCTGGAGGGCGAGGAGCGAGGCGATGGCCTTGCCCTTGCCGGCGGCGGAGACGTCTGGGATCTCGTAGACCTTGATCCAGAAGACACGGCCGGTATTGGTGAAGCAGAGCAGGTAGGCGTGGGTGCTCTCAACGATGAGCTGGGCGACGAAGTCCTCTTCGCGGGTCTTCATGCCGAGACGCCCGGTGCCGCCACGGCGCTGCTGGCGGTAGGTGGAGATGGGCGTGCGCTTGAGGTAGCCGGTGTGCGAAACGGTGACGGCCACCTGCTCGTCAGCGATGAGGTCTTCGAGTTGGAGCTCGGCGGACTCATCGAGGATCTGGGTGCGGCGCGCGTCGCCATACTGGTCGCGGACGGCTTCGAGCTCCTTGATGATGACCTTGCGGAGTTTCTTCTCGCTGGCGAGGATGGATTCGTACTCGTTGATGTTGTCGCGGACCTGGGCGAGCTCCTTGAGCAACTCGTCAATGGAGAGCTGGGTGAGGCGATAGAGCTGCAGTTCGAGGATGGAATCAATCTGGCGGTAGCTGAGGACGAGCGTGGGGGAGAGCGCGTTCGTCATGTCAATGTTGTAACGGGCGGGATCGAGCCGGACGCCCTTGAGCTCAGAGCCCTGCAGGGTGATGGTCTTGCCGGCGAAGAACTGGAAGAGGTTTTCGCGGGCATCGAGGCGGTTGCTGCTGCTGCGGATGATGCGGATGACGTTGTCAAGATGGTCAAGCGCGATCTGGTAGCCGAGGAGGATGTGCTCGCGGTCGCGGGCCTTCTGCAGGAGGAAGGCGGTGCGGCGGCGGACGACTTCAATGCGGTGCTCGATGAAGGCGCGGATAGCGTCAGGCAGCGGGAATTCGCGGGGCTGGCCATTGTGCACGGCCAGGAAGATCATGCTGAAGCTCTCCTGCATCTGGGTGTGCTTGTAGAGCTGGTTCAGGACGATCTGGGGCTCGGCGCCGCGCTTGAGCTCGATGACGATGCGCATGCCGTCGCGGTCCGATTCGTCGCGGACGTCGGAGATCTCATCGACGATCTTTTCGTTGACGAGCTCGGCGATGCGCTCAATGAGCTTGGACTTGTTGACCTGGTAGGGAATCTCGTTGACGATGAGCTGCTTGCGCTCCTGGCGCATGTCTTCAATGGCGACCTTGGCGCGCATCAGGAAGCGGCCGCGGCCGGTCTTGTAGGCGTTGGCGATGCCGCTCTTGCCGTAGATGAAGCCGCCGGTGGGGAAATCCGGCCCCTGCACGTGGCGGAGGACCTCAAGCAGGCCAGCGGCGGGATTGTTGACCAGCTCAATGGTGGCGTTGATGACTTCGGTGAGATTGTGCGGCGGAATGTTGGTGGCCATGCCGACGGCGATGCCGCTGGAGCCGTTAACGATGAGGTTGGGGATGCGCGACGGGAGCACGGTGGGCTCCAGCGAAGACTCATCGTAGTTGGGCGAGAAATCGACGGTGTTCAGGTCAATGTCAGCCAGCATTTCACCGGCGATGCGGGTCATGCGGCATTCGGTGTAACGCATGGCGGCGGGCGGGTCACCGTCGACGGAGCCGAAGTTGCCCTGGCCGTCAATCATGGTGTAGCGGAGCGAGAAGGGCTGCGCGAGGCGGACCATGGTGTCATAAATGGCAGAGTCGCCGTGGGGATGGTATTGGCCCATGGCGTAGCCGACGACCTTGGCGCACTTGGTGTATTTCTTGTTGTACTGGAGGCCCATCTCCTGCATGGCAAAGAGGATGCGGCGATGCACGGGCTTGAGGCCGTCGCGGACATCGGGCAGGGCGCGGCCGATGATGACCGACATGGAGTAGTCGAGGTAGGAGCGGCGCATCTCCTCTTCAATGTTGATGGAGAAGAGGTGGGCGGCCCCGGGGCCGGTGAGGCCGTTGGAGTCTGCATCAGGAGGAAGCGGGAGTTGGGGGTTCTTATCGTCAGCCATGGGTTAGCTACATTATAAAGCGTTTGGGGAGGGGCTGCGGGAGCGGTGAAGGTGGGGGATTTGGGGTGATTCCGGGAGCAATTGAAACAACCATCTATGGTACTAAGTGCTATAGTTCTTGCCATGGCAAAGCGATATCAAAATGAATTGCTGGCGGTGGTTCATGAGACTGCGGAAGGGCTGAACGCGGCGGGATTGCTGCCTGCGAAGACCATGCGTGAGTTTGATGCGCAGTGTTTGACGCCTGTCCGCGCGCTGACAGCAAAACAGATTCGCAAGCTGCGGGAGCGCGAAGGTGCGAGCCAGGCGGTGTTTGCGCGGCACCTGAATCTTTCGACGGGGCTTATCAGTAAATGGGAGCGCGGAGAGAAACGGCCAGTGGGGGCTTCGCTGAAATTGCTGGCGCTGGTGGAGAAGAAGGGATTGAGCGCGGTGGCGTAGAGTCTACTGCTCGCAAGTTTGGATTAAACAGTAGGCCGGTTGTTGGTCACAGGCGGAGTATTCTTATCAAACTCTTGCAGTAGCTTAGTAATCTCTGATTCGGCGAAGTGTTGGCAGTCCGAATATAGCTTTGTCAGTAGTCCGGGAAGGGTGACGACGAGCGAGGATGTCACCTTTTCGAGATTTGGGAATTCTTTTCTGAATGCTTCAATTCGCTGGCGGTTGGTAAGTAAATTGAATTTGCGCTCGGTTTCATCTTCCCAGATGGTGGCCCAGTAGTTACACGTTGCACATGGCTTATCACAGCGAGTTCCGTCATGGGATAAGAAGGAGGCCCATCCGCAGTTTGCGAGGATGAGGTGTTGACGGCTGTCATCACGGCGCTTTTCATTGTTACACCGTTTGCAAGCTATCAATACATTGCCGGGGATATGAAGTCCGACTCGATAACGATTCATACCGTCCAAGTGTTCAATAATTGCCGGGGATTCCGCTAAATTTTTCAGGCAATAGGGACATGCCGCACCAAATCTCTCGCGGACGAGTTGGAGGTACTTCTCGCTGTCAACTCGTATTCCCCACTCGCGACATATCTTTCTGCTCAGATTATGCAGAAACATGCTGATCAACTTGTTCGCGACGTCGGATTTAGCTCGTCCGGTTGGAGAGCGTAGTTGGGAGATGGCATCCTTCATACCTTGCCACCCAACAGCCAAGCGACTTCTACCTTCAAAGCTCTCGCTATAGCCTTCAGCTCGTAGTCGTAGACACAGCGGTAATTCTTTTCGATCTTGGCGATCGCAGCACGGTCAAGTTGTAGACCGATTCGAGCGAGCTTGCCCGATAGCGCATCTTGCGTAAGAGGTGGGTGGAGTAACCCGCGACCTTCTGCAATCCGACGCCCGGTAATGTTCTTCAGCTTGGAGCCTTTTATCACACAGAGAGGGTACGACGCAGTTGAGCTGAAAATGTTCTAAAATAGAACAATTCAACATCGTCAGATGTATTCGAAAGGATGGATGATGCCTAAGAAAATCAGGATTCCACAGGATCCAGACCAGAAAAACTCAGATCGAGCTGAATGGGCACGAGAAGCACTAGATACGTTCCGGCGTATTACTCACATGGGAGGAGAAGACTATCCTGAGGTGCTCACCGATCTCTTGGCAGACCTCGGTCATTTTGCTGACCGTGAGAATTTGAAGTTTCGAGATTGTCTTAGACGTGCTCAGGGGCACTATGACGAAGAGACTGGGACCGACGGGAAGCAGTTCAAGAGAATTGTAGTTTTTCACAAGAAGATATCCCTCCGGTTTTAGAGAGATGAAGCCGTGTCCCTCAATCACCTCAGTAAGTACCTCAGGGGCTAAAGCCCCCTCTTCCTGTGGGCGTGGCGGCATGGCTGAAGCCATGCCCTTAACGAGGGATGAAGACAGAAGCAGGTCCCTCCGCTGCGGGATGACAAGCAAAAGTGAGATGCGTTGAGACAACGGCCTTACTGGGGTTGGCGGTGGTGCAGCGATAAAGCGGCTACAGGGATCCTTCGCAGCGCTCAGGATGACGCAGTTGAAAAGGTGCTGGTAGACCGGAAGAGTGGTGGCGCAATAAAACTTTGCGCGCGTCGCGCAGCCGTCGCGATGCGACGCTATCCCACCTTAGGCACGATAAAACTGTGCCGAAGATGGGGCACCCGATTCTGGGGTGATGTGAGCGGTGCGGTAGAGAAGCAGGTCTCTCGACTTCGCTCGGGATGACAGACAAAACAAAAGCGAGAAGCAGATTCTTCGCTGCGCTCAGAATGACAACGATAGGGTGGCTAGTCGGCGAACGGCGCTAGTTGCTCTGCCGTTGGTGGTTTGGTGGTGAGACTCACGATAAAGAGACAGAGTAAAGATGCTACGAGGGCGGGGAAGATGGCGTCACGGGCACCGATGATCGCCGGGAGATGCGGGGTGAGGGTGTCCCAGGCGACGGTGACGACCGTGCCGGCAGCGATGCTGGCTACGGCGGCTTTGGCGGTGGCGCGCTTCCAGAAAAATGCCGCGAGGATGACGGGCGTGAGGGCGGCGGCGTAGATGGTGTAAGCGTAGAGAGACTTCTTGAGCACGCTGGTGGTGCCGAGGGATTGCCATAAGGCCCATGCGCCCAGGCCGGCGACCATCAGGCGGGAGACGAGCAGGATTTGTTTGTTGCCTGCATCGGGTTTGAGGTAACGGACGAAGACATCGTTGACGAGGTTGGTGGCGGGCGAGAAGAGATAGTTGTTGGCGGTGGAGACGACCTTGGCGAAGATGGCGCCGACGAGCAGGGCGCCGAGGATGCCGAGGAGGCGGGAGCCGCCGAAGGCATGGGTGGCGGTGTAGGCGAGGATTTCGCGGGGGCGTTCGTGGACTTCGCCGGTGCGGTAGAGCGCGGAGCCGGTGACGGCGATGGCGACGATAACGGTTTCAAGAATTACTGTGCCGATGATCCAGCCGACGGTGGCGTGGGTGGCGTCTTTCTCGCTCTTCGCGGAGAAAAATTTCTGATACATGGATTGATTGCCGAGCATGAGCAGGCAGGTGGGGAGGAATAGCTCCATCGCCTGGATGCCGGAGAGATCGCCAAACCACTGGAAGTGAGTGGCCGGGAGAACGGCATGAACACCGGACCATCCGCCAGCCTGATGGATGAGGACGGGCAGCGCGGTGATCATGGTGACGGTGGCGAGCAGGCCGATAACGACATCCATATACGCGACGGAGCCCATGCCGGCGATGGCGGTGAAGACAACGACGAATCCGGCGAGGATGAACTGGCCCGAGCGGGCGGTGACGGAGGGGAAGATGAGGTGGAGGATGTCTCCGCCGCCGATGAACTGATAGCTGGTGATGGCGGTGTAGGTGAAGAGGACGGCGATGACGCCGAGGACGCGTGCAGTCTGGTTGTAGCGCGCTTCAAGCAGGTCTGGGATGGTGTATTGCGCGAACTTGCGGGCGCGCGGGGCGATGAAGTAGATGAGCAGGAGCCCGGCCCATCCGCCGCCGCCCTGCCAGAGGGCAACGAAGCCGTGCTTGTAGGCGTTCTCCGCGCCGCCGAGGAGTGAGCCAGAGCCGATCCAACTGGAGAGCAGGGTGAAGACCAGAACGAAGGCGGGCAGGGAGCGGCCCGCGACGAGGTAATCAGCCTTGGTCTTGACCAGATGCAGGCGGGCGAGCGAGACGCTGAGCAGAGTGATGACGATGACGCCGAGGACAATCGCGTAAAGATTCATGAATGAGGCGATTTTAGCTGACGGCGGCTGGATTTTGCTTCCAGCCAATGCAAGTCTGATTGTTTTGTCATCCCACAGCCACAAATCTTGTCATCCCGTAGCGCAGGGGAGGGATCTGCTTCCCGCCTGTCTAGTGGAGGTTGAAGATCCGGTTGGTGAACCAGTAGTAGCGGCGCCAGCAGTTCATGCAGCGTACGCGATGCAGCCAGAAGGCGGAGAAAAAGTTCGTCAGAGGATGCGACATCGATATCTGAAACTCAGTCGCATGGCAGAGGGGGCAGCGTTCGTTCACTACCACCAGGCGGGGGATGCCGTTGCACCAATTCATGTCAGAGAGCAGACGCATCATGGGACCTCCTTACGCATATCCGCGCGAAGGTGCGCGGACGATGGAATATGTTGGTCATCCTGAATGCACGGGAAACGTGCAGATCAGCACACGCCGAAGGGTGTGAGTCAGGATTGGCTTGCGCGTGGGAGAAGAATGTAAGGAGCCGTGTCGGTCTGTGCCGATTGCCCGGTATATGAGTTACAAGTGGTGCCCGTGAGCTGATACGCCCAATCTCCAAGAGCCGCCTGGGGGTGAGGAAGAGCGGTCATGGCTTGCAAGACGTGCGGGCAAATGTACGGCAGCGAATATTGCGACTATTCGTCACATGCGCTTAGGGCTACCGTAAATCGGGGCGAAGCGATTGTCAACGGGAAATAGATTTATCCGGCGCGGAAGGCGGTGACGGCTGCCTGCTGCACGAGTTTGATAGGCACTTTGTGCTGCAGGGCGGCGGCGCGGCAATCCTCAAACTCCGGCGCGGCGTTGAGTTCTTTGCCGGCAAGGGTGGCGACCTTGATGCGGATGGGGCCGTAGGGCGTTTGCACGGTGGAGATGGCGCGCTCCAGGCAGATGCGGCTCTCCTGCCGGATGCGGATGCCGAGGGTGCTGGTCTCAGTGAAGATAAGTTGCTGAAGGGCGGCGCTCTCCGCCTGGTTGCAGAGGATGGTGAGCAGAGTGCCGGGGCGGCCTTTCTTCATGATGACCGGGGTGAGCATGACGTCAAGCGCGCCGGTGGCGAGCGCGGTCTCAGCGACGTGCGCGAGGAGCTGGGGCGAGAGATCGTCGAGCGCGGTTTCGAGTACGGTGATGACTTCCGAAGCGCCAGGAGCGGGAGGCTGGGGAATGGCGGCGGTGAAGGATTCGCCGAGGCTGAGACTGAGGACGTTGGGGAAGCTGGGGTTGCTGCGGGTGCCGGCGCCGTAGCCGATGCGATGGACGAGCATGACGGGGCGGGCAGCAAAGCTGGGTGCGAGGGCGCGGATGATGGCGGCGCCAGTGGGCGTGACGAGCTCCTGCTGTACGTGGGCGGAGTAGGTGGGGAGGCCGCGGAGAAGATCAGCAGTAGCGGGCGCAGGCACAGGGAAGGTGCCGTGAGCGCAGACGACGGTGCCGCTGCCAACGTTGAGCGGCGAGCAGAACCACTGATCGACCTGGAGATGATGGATGCCGGCGGCGGAGGCGACGATGTCAACGATGGCATCGACCGCGCCGACTTCGTGGAAGTGAATCTGGTCGACGGGGACGTTGTGGATCTTCGCTTCGGAGTGGCCGAGGAGCTCAAAGGCGCGGATGGCGAAGAGCTTGACGGGCTCTGCGAGCGGTGCGGCCTGAATGAGAGCGCGAATCGCTGTGAGGGAACGGCCATGCACATGGGGATGGTCATGCTTGTGATCGTGGGCGTGGCCGTGATCGTGTTTATGACCGGACGGTGCGGGGGCTTCGGCGAGCTTGTCACCGTCGAGGACGTGGACCTTGGTGCAGGAGATGCCGCTGCGGTTCACGGTTTCAATGCGGAGGGTGGCGTTGAGGCCGAGGGCGGCGGTAGCGTCATGCAGCACCTGCGGGGGCACGCCCGCGTCAATCAGCGCGCCGAGAAACATGTCTCCGGCGATACCGGCGAAGCAATCAAGAGAAGCGATACGCATCAGGAACGATCTTTCAAAAATAAATTGGGAAGCGCCGAGACTCAGCTTCCATCGTAATGGTTCAGGCGCAAGGCTGCAGAATGAGGGGGTTGGATGCGGGCTGGCAGAGGGAGAAGCCGCGGATTAGGGGATGCGATTTCAATTTGTGATGGGTGGGCGCGCCGGTTCGTGAGACGATCAATCGCATGAAGCGCGCCAACATCATCGGCGCAGGGCCCAACGGATTGGCAGCAGCCATTGTGCTGGCGCGTGGCGGATTCCGGGTAGAGGTATTTGAAGCTGAGGCGCAGGCGGGCGGCGGCGCGCGCACCATGGAACTGACGCTGCCGGGATTCCGGCATGATTTCGGGTCAGCGGTGCACCCGATGGCGGTGAATTCACCGTTCTTCCGCGAGCTGCCGCTGAAGCACCTGGGGCTGGAGTGGATACACGGCGATGCGGCGGTGGCGCATCCGCTGGATGACGGCACCGCGGTGATGCTGGAACACAAGATGCACGACGCCGAGATGGAGTTTGGCGTGGACGGCGATACCTGGCGCAAGCTGGTGCAGCCCACGGCGGAGCATTGGCGCGCGTTTGCGGAAGACGGTTTGCGGCCGCCGCTGCGGATACCGCGGCATCCGTTTCTGATGGCGCGATTTGCCGTGCTGGGATTGCAGCCGGCGGAGCGGCTGGCGCGAGAGTTTCGCGATGCGCGAACACGGGCGCTGTTTGGCGGGCTGGCGGCGCACTCCATGGTGCGGTTTGACCGGCCAATGAGCGCGGCGGTGGCGCTGGTGCTGGGCGCGGCGGCACACGTGGGTGGGTGGCCGATTCCGCGCGGCGGAGCGCAGGCCATTCCTGATGCTCTGATCAAACACCTGGGACGGCTGGACGGGGCGCTGTATACGTCGCAACGGATTGCATCGCTCGACGAGTTGGAGGCAGAGGTGACGCTGTGCGATGTTTCGCCACAGCAGTTGCTGGCGATGGCGGGAGAGCGGCTGGGGAAGGGATACCGGAGGACGCTGCAGCAGTTTGAGCATGGGCCCGGCGCGTTCAAGGTGGACTATGCGCTGAGCGCGCCGATTCCGTGGCGGGCGGAGGCGTGCAGGCGGGCGATTACGGTGCACCTGGGCGGTTCGTTTACGGAGATAGCGCAGGCGGAAGATGCGGTGTGCCGCGGCAAGATCGCGGAGAAGCCGTTTGTGCTGCTGGCGCAGCCGACGCTTTTTGACCCGAGCCGCGCGCCGCAGGGGAAGCATGTGGCGTGGGCGTATTGCCATGTGCCGAATGGATCGACGGAGGATATGACGGCGCGGATCGAGGCGCAGATCGAGCGGTTTGCACCGGGCTTCCGCGATTGCGTGCTGGCGCGAAGCACGTCTTCACCGGCACGGCTGCAGGCGATGGACGAGAATCTGCGAGGCGGCGATATCAGCGGGGGAGCGATGAATCTGCGACAGTTTGTGCTGCGGCCGAGTGCGCGGAGCTACGCAACGGGAACAAAGGGACTATATATATGTTCGGCATCTACACCGCCGGGCGGCGGGGTGCATGGGATGTGCGGATACAACGCGGCGCAGATGGCGCTGCATGATGCGTTGCGGGGATGAGATAGCGAGGAGGAAGTATGCTGGCGAGTTTTTCAGTGGTGCCGATGAGTACGGGCGAGGGTGTGAAGAAGCTGGTGGCGGAGGCGGTGGCGATTGTGGATGCTTCAGGGCTGGCGTATCAACTGGGGCCGATGCATACGGTGGTGGAGGGTGAGCCGGACGAGGTGATGGCGGTCATCATGGAGTGCCATCGCAAGGTGCTGGAGCTGGCTCCGCGGGTGCTGACCAGCATTACGCTGGATGAACGCAAGGGCGCGACGGGGCGGCTGCTGGGCAAAGTGCGGGATGTGGAAGAGATATTGGGGAAGAAAGCGATGCGGGAGTAGCTTCCGCTAGTGGCTGCCAAAAGCCACGCATTATTTCCTTTGTCATACCAAAGAAAAATTGAAGACCTGGGGATATGCCGGGGGAGACTTCTGTGCGCATGGGAGCGTATACAGGTAGGACCAATTTTTGCGGTATGCGGCAAGGTAATTAATAAGGATGTGGGAGAAGACGGCATGAAAATGATGCGGCAGACAGTTCTGGCTTTGGGCGTAGCGCTACTGGCGGGTGCGGGTGCGGTGGCACAGGATACGCGGACGGTGACCGAGCCAGTGATTCCGGCGGCATGCGTAAAGCTGGAGGCGCAGCTGGTGAATACGGGCGGCAGCGTGGCCGCAGCGGATGAGGCGAAGCTGGATACGGTGCGCATTCAGAAGGCGCTGGATGGCTGCGGCAAGGGGAAAGCGGTCGAGCTGGCAGCGAGTGGGGCGAAGAACGCATTCCTGAGCGGGGCGCTGCAACTGCGCAGCGGGGTAACGCTGCTGATTGATAAGGGTGTGACGCTGTTTGGCTCGCGCGATGCAGAAGTGTTTGCTACTTCGCCGGGAAGCTGCGGGCTGGTGAACGAGGCGGCTAAGGGCGGATGCCGGCCACTGATCGGCGTGAACAATGTGAAGGATGCGGCGGTGATGGGCGACGGTGTGATCGACGGTCGCGGCGGTATGAAGATACTGGGCAAGGATGTGAGCTGGTGGGACCTGGCGGAGCAGGCGCGGACGCATGGGCGGCAACAGTGCTTCCGGCTGATCGTGGCGGACCACTCGGATAATTTCACGCTGTACCGGGTGACGCTGAAGAACTCACCGAACTTTCACGTGGTCTACAACGCGGGCGACGGATTTACGGTGTGGGGATTGAAGATCGATACGCCGAAGCGGCTGGCGCGTAATACAGACGGGGTGGATCCGGGGAACGGAGCAAAGAACATCACGATTACGCATAGCTATCTGCGCGAGGGCGACGACAACGTGGCCATCAAGGGCGGGACCGGCGGCGTGACCAATATGACGGTGAGCCACAACCATTTCTATTGGGGCCATGGCATGTCCATCGGCAGCGAGACCAATGGCGGGGTGAGCAAGATCCGGGTATTTGACCTGACGCTGGATGGGCCGGACAACGGCATTCGCATCAAGTCAAACGCATCGCGCGGTGGGCTGGTGCATGACGTGGTGTACGACGACGTGTGTGTGCGCGATTCGCCGAACCCGATCACGCTGGACACGAGTTATTCGGCGGCAGGGAGCCTGGAAGGGAAGCTCTTTCCGGAGTATCGCGACGTGACGCTGCACAATGTGCGGGTGAGCGGCGGCGGCAAGATCTCGCTGAACGGCTATTCACACGAGTATCGCGCAGGAGTGAACCTGGACACGGTGCTGCTGACGGATGCGGAGACGGCGACGTACACGTATTCGATCAACCATGCCGATATCAAGCTGGGGCCGGGGCCGGTGAATCTGAAGCTTGAGGGCGGGACAGATTCGACCGTGAGCGGCAAGCCGGGTGAAGGGATCGTGGCGGGCTGCAAGGAAAAGTTTGTACCGTTCCCAACCGAGTAGGCGGTAACAACCGAGAGGGTGACGAGGGCTGGCAGGCTGAAGAGGCTGCCAGCCCTCTCCTTTTTTTGGTGGAGACAAGGGAGCGATTGGACGGACCGGGGATTTTCGGCAAGTTGATTAGCCGCGACAGAGGCAAAAATACATGGTAAAACAATGACCTCTGCAGGTTCATCCGGAATAGGAAGAGGTGAAGTCCGTGGAGCCAGGTGATAGAAAAGAAGAACGATCCGTCAAATTTTCTTGTCGCGATACAACTTTTATGCCATTCGTGACCGCTGTCACATCGGTAAAATCAAAGCAAATGCGTCATTTATCCCAAAGTGGGAGACTGATTGCAGGAGTTTCCGGAACCTGGCCGATTTTGTAGTTGCAGCAATGCACGAGGTGACATGCCAATTAGAGTCAAGGTACTCATCGCGCTGATGCTTGCATCAGCAGCCTGGAGTGTGAGGTGGGCGGCCCATGGGGCGCCCAATCATGACTGGCTGCGGTTCGGCGTGTACCTGGTGGCGGTGTTGCTGAGCTCGGGTTTAAAGGTTGCCATGCCCAAGGGCGATGGCACCATGTCAGTAAATTTTCCTTTCATATTGTTGGGCATCCTGGAGCTTTCGCCGGAGCAGGCGGTAGCACTGGCGGCGATCAGCGTATTTGCGCAGTGCCGGGTGCAGGTGCTGAAGCCATTCACGGTGGTGCAGATCGCATTCAACGTGGGCAACGTGGTGGCTGCGACCGCAGTGGCCTGCTACGTGTACACCTCAACGCTGCAATACCGGAATGAGATGGCGCCGGCGCTGGCACTGGCCGCGACAGCATACTTCTTTGCGAATACGGTGCCGGTGGCGCTGGTGATTGCATGGTCCAAGGGAGAGAAGCCGTTTGCATTTTGGCGGCGTCAGTTTCCGTGGTACCTGCCGTTCTACCTGGTAGGCGCATTCCTGGCGGTCATCATTCACCTGACGACGGTGGATTTCGGTTGGCTGACCTCACTGCTGATCTTCCCGATCGTGTACACGATCTATCGCGCATACCGCGCACAGAGCATTTCCATCCAGGAGCGGCAGCGCCACCTGGAAGAGACGGAGGCGCTGCATCTGCGCGCCATTGAAGGATTGGCGATGGCGATCGAGGCCAAGGACCAGAACACGCATGACCATCTGCTGCGGGTGCGCGTGTACGGGTCAGAGATCGGCAAGCTGATGGGCATGGATGAACTGGGGATGCGGGCGCTGCTGACAGCATCGTTTCTGCACGACATCGGCAAGCTGGCGGTTCCGGAGCACATCATCAATAAGCCGGGCAAGCTGACGCCGGAAGAGTTCGACAAGATGAAGATCCACCCAGTGGTGGGCGCGGACATCCTGGAGCGGGTGCGATTCCCGTATCCGGTGGTGCCGATTGTGCGCTCGCACCATGAGGCGTGGGACGGCAGCGGATATCCGGATGGTTTGAAGGGCGAAGAGATTCCGTTGGGCGCACGCATTCTGGCAGTGGTGGATTGCTTTGACGCACTGGCATCCGACCGGCCATACCGGCGCGCAGTGCAGGTGCCGGAGGCGCTGGAGCTGATCAAGAGCAAGGCGGGCACACAGTTTGATCCAGCGGTCGTGCGGATACTGGAAGAGCACTACGTGGAACTGGAAGAGCTGGCACGGAGAGAGAGCCAGACGCTGGCTCCGTTGCTGACGAACCTGCGGATTGCGCGCGGCGCGGCGCCGGGGGCGGGGTTCGAAGAACCGAATTTCGAGATTGCGAATGAACCGAGCGAGGGAGATGCGACGACTCGCGGACCGCTCAGTATGCACCAGGGGGCGCTCGACCTGATTGCAGCGGCCAGCCAGGAGGCGCAGGCCATTTTTGAGATGAGCCGCACGCTGGGGAATTCGCTGAATTCGAACGAGACGGCATCGATGATGTCGTCAAGGCTGCGGCAGTGGATTGGATTCGACTGTTTTGCTATCTACGTGAACAACGGCAACCTGCTGGTGCCGCACTATATGGATGGCGAGTATGCAGAATCGCTTTCGATGGAGCCGGTGGCGCTGGGCGAAGGCATCTCAGGCTGGGTGGCAGCGACGGGCAAGACCATCATCAACGGCAATCCCGAGGTAGAACCGAACCATGTGGTCGCTTCGGATCAGGCACATGCGCTGCGGTCTGCGCTGGCCCTGCCGCTATATGGGCCCAACGGAAGCGTCTTCGGCGTGCTGACGCTGTATTCGACGGCAGAGAACGCATTCTCAAAGGACCATCTGCGCATTCTGCTGGCGGTGGAATCAAAGTTTTCGCTCTCGCTGCAGAATGCATTCACCTTCCGCGATGTGAACACGCATGCGCAGGTGGACTTCATTACGCAGTTACCCAATGTGCGCCAGTTCTTTATTGAGATGGAGCGCAAGCTGGACATGGCTCGGAACCTGACGGAGCCGCTGGGCATCGTGGTATGCGATCTCAATTCGTTCAAGGCCGTGAATGATAAGTATGGCCACGTGATGGGCAACAAGCTGCTGCGGGTGATTGCCGATGCGCTGCGCAAGAGCTGCCGCAAGGAAGACGTGGTAGCGCGCATGGGCGGCGATGAATTCGTGATGCTGCTGCCGGGCGTGAACAGCAGTGCGTGGGCGCCGCGGCTGAAGCGGCTGGAGAGCTCAGTGCGCGAAGCATCGAAGACGCTGGGCATCGAAGTTTCGACGAGCATCGGTGCGGCATTTTACCCGGACGACTGCAGTTCTGCCGAAGCTCTGCTGGGACTGGCTGACCGGCGCATGTATGCGCACAAGCAGCAGATTGGCGCGGTAGGCCGCGACACGATTCCACCGAGCACGGCATCCAAACTGGCGGGGGCATTGTGAACCGAGCGAAAGGGTTTTTGAGGCGCGCAGGCCGCACGCTGCTCCTCATGCTCTTTGTGGCTGCCGGTACGATTCTGCTGGTACGGTTTGCGCCGGGATTCTTCGCAGACGAACGCGAGATGGATGCGAAGTATGCGACGTCCGCGCGCAACGAGCTGCAGGCTGCGGGCGCGCAGACGCTGAGCCAGATCGCCGTCCGCGAAGTAAAGGGCTGGGCGCATGGCGACTTTGGCGAGTCGCGGCAGTACGAGGTTCCGGTGACGGAGCTGATTGTTCCCCGGATACAGGTTTCCGCGTGGCTATTGCTGCGCGGAATTTTTTATGGATGGCTGCTGGCGCTATGCACGGCGCTGCCGGTGAGTGCTGTGCGCCGAGGGGCTGCGCTGTGGGGCATTCCGTTCACGCTGCTGCTGGCGACACCGACGGCAGCGCTGGCGACGGCGTGCATCCTGGCGGAGACGGGCGGGCCGGTGCTGGTGCTGGCGCTGCTGATCGCGGCACGAGAGTTCAAGTTTTTGCTGAATGCACTGCGCGGAACGTGGAGCGCGCCGCATCTGCTGCAGGGCAGGGCGCAAGGGTTGCCGCTGAGCGCGCTGATCCGCGTACATATACTGCCGGGCGTTGCGCCACAACTGTATGCACTGGCGACGCTCTCACTGGTGACTGCGCTGGGAGCACTGGTTCCCATCGAAGTGATCTTCAACGTGCCGGGGTTGGGGCAACTGGCGTGGTCGGCGGTGATCAATCGTGATCTGCCGGTGCTGGTAGCAGTGAGTCTGCTGATGGCGTGCGCGATTGGCGTGGCCGGGATGCTGAGCGGACAGAAGCAGACGCTGGAGGCGGCAGCATGAGGAAGCGCGTGGCCGCCGGTATTCTGCTGGCACTGATCGTGGCGAGTTTGCTGACGGTGTGGACCTCAAAGTATGGCTATGCATACCAGGACCGCGAGGCGGCGATGGCTCCGGCAACGGCACAGCACTGGACGGGCACGGATACGCTAGGGCGCGACCGGACAGTGCGGGTGGCGGCAGCGCTGCTGATTGGGCTGACGGGAGCAGCGGCTGCCGCGGCGATTACAACGGCAATTGCCGCGGCGGTGGGATTGCTGGCCGCGTTCAGTCCGGCGCCGGTGGCGAGTGTACTGATGTTTGTGAGCGATGTATTTCTGTCGCTGCCGTGGCTATTTCTGCTGATGATGGCACGGTCGCTGATGCCGCTGACGGCTTCGCCGATGCAGATGGCGCTGATTACATTCCTGGTGCTGGCGGCGCTGGGCTGGCCGGATTGCGCGCGGGCGATTTACAGCGGAGCGCGAGAGCTGCGGAGTGCGGAATGGATGATCCAGGGGCGAGCGTCCGGATTGCGCACCGGGCAACTGGTGCGGCTGCACGTGGTGCCGCATCTGCGACCGTTGCTGCTGCCGCAGTTCCTGATCTGCGTACCGGCGTTTATTGTGGCAGAGGCGAACCTGGGCGCGCTGGGACTGGGGATCGGCGAGCCAGTTCCTTCGTGGGGCGCCATGCTGATGGAGCTGGATAATTCTGCGTTGCTGGCGCAATCGCACTGGGTGTACCTGCCGATTGTGCTGCTGGTGCTGGTATTGCTGCTGCTGGAAACTTTCACGATAGAGGAATCGCATGCGTAAGTTGATTGGGCCCGGATGTCTGCTGGTTGCAGTGTGTGTGCTGGTTAGCATTGTGGCGATGGGACAGGCGGCGCCGCGGAGGCATGGTGAACTGGCATGGACCATTCGCTATGACCCGAAGACATTTGATCCGGCAAAGGTGGATGAGACCGCATCAGAGCAGGTGCGCTACCTGACGGGAGGCGTGCTGCTGCGTGTGAACCGGGTGACGCAGCGCGTGGAGCCACAACTGGCGGAGAGCGTGAAGATTTCGCCGGACGGCAAGCTGCTGACATTCAAACTGCGCAATGGGTTGAAGTTTTCTGACGGCAGCGCTTTGACCTCAGCAGACGTGGCGTGGTCGCTGCGACGAGTGCTTGCGCCGGAGACGCAAGCGCCGGTGGCGGAAGAGTTTGTAAAGCCGGGCGAGGTGAAGGTGATGACGCCGGACCGGCTGACGGTGCAGGTATCGTTGCCCAAGCGCGTGGTGGGCGTGGACCAGGTGTTTGACGAGATTGCGATTGAGCCGGCAAACCGCGCATCGGAAGGCCGGGTGACGGCGGGACCGTTTGTGGTGAGCGAGTACAATCGCGGACAGTATGTACGGCTGGCACGGAACCCGAGCTACTGGAAGCATGACAGTACGGGCGCGCAACTGCCATACGCGAGCGGAATCCGGCTGGATATCCTGAACAACCACGAGCAGGAGATATCGCTCTTTCAGCGCGGCGAGTATGACGTGATCGAAGGACTCTCGCCGGAGTACTTCGATGTGATGATGCACAAGGCGCCGCAGAGCGTGCGTGACCTGGGCGCGTCGCTTAATACGGAACAGATATGGTTCAACGAAGCGAGCGCCGCGGCGCTGCCGGATTTTGAAAAGGCGTGGTTTCAGAACCGCGGCTTCCGCGTGGCAGTGAGCGAGGCCATCCACCGCATGGACCTGGTGCGGCTGGCGTACAGCGGACATGCAACGCCGGCGTTCACATTTATTTCGCCCGCCAACACGATGTGGCACAACAGCGCGCTGAAGTATCCGCATGAAGGGGTGAGCGAGGCGAGAGCGCTGCTGGCCGCGTCGGGATTTCATATGAGCGGAGCATTTCTGTATGACGCAACGGGACACCAGGTGAAGTTTTCTATCGTGACGAACGCAGGCAATGCGGCACGAGCGAAGATGGCGAGCCTGATCCAACAGGACCTGTCGCAGGTGGGAATGCAAGTGACGGTGGTGACGCTGGATTTTCCGGCGCTGATTGAACGGCTGATGCACAAGCAGGATTATGAAGCGTGCCTGCTGGGGATTTCAAATGTGGAGCCGGATCCGAATTCGATGATGAATCTATGGCAGAGCAGTTCGCCGAATCACCAGTGGAACCCGAGCGAGAAGACACCGGCAACGCCGTGGGAAGCGGAGATCGATAAGCAGATGGCATTGCAGGCAACGAGTGCGACACTGCGAGTGCGCAAGCAGGCCGTGGATCGGGTGCAGCAGATCGTTGCGGACCAGCAGCCGTTCATCTACCTGGTGTATCCGAATGCGCTGGATGCAATTTCACCGCAACTGGTGGGAGTGAATCCAGCAGTGCTTTCGCCGGGGCTGGCGTGGAACGTGGATTCGATACGGCGAAAGGCACAGCGATGAGCATGGCGATTCTGCAGGTACGCCTGCAGGCGGAGTACGGAAGACAGACAGTGCTGCGCGATGTGCAGTTTGACCTGGCGGCGGGTGAGTCACTGGGGCTGATTGGCACCAGTGGCGCGGGCAAGACCACGCTGGTGATGGCGCTGCTGGGACTGCTGGACTGGCACGGCGGCAAGGCGCAGGGCGAGGTACTGGTGGGCGGGCAGAATCTGCTGACCATGCCGGGGCGGGAGGCGCGGCGCATTCGCGGGAAGCAGGTGGCGCTGATCCCGCAAAGCCCGATGACGGCTTTGAACAGGGCGGTGACGCTGCGGGCGCACTTTGAGGAGGCCTGGAAAGCGCACGAAAGGACTAAGCGGAAGGCTCTGGATGAACGACTGGCGGAGCTGTTGCCAGAGGTTCAATTGCCGGGAGACGCGGCGTTTTTGAAGCGGCGGCCGGGTCAGATTAGCGTGGGGCAGGCCCAGCGGGTATTGATTGCATTGGCGTTGCTGCACCGGCCAGCGATTCTGATTGCAGACGAGCCGACCAGCGCGCTGGATCCGGTGACGCAGGCAGAGATTATCAAGTTATTGATTCAATTGAATAAAGACCACGGAACTGCTCTGCTGTACATCTCGCATGACCTGATTTCGGTGCTGCAGTTATGCAGCAGGGTAGCGGTGCTGGATGAGGGCCGGATCGTGGAGTGCCTGGGGGTAGGGGAGATCGAAATGGCGAGGCATCCGGCGACGCTGCGGCTGCTGGGGGCGCTACCGGTTCCGGCGGCAGTTTTACTGGCCCATCGCTCCAATTCAGGAGGGTAACTTCCCGTTTTGGAATGGCCGAAAATTCAGTAAAAAACCTATTTATTGACAATACGAAAATGATAGTCGGCATCTAGAATACGCAAAGGGCTCCTACAACTTCAGCAGTAAGAGAGCAGTGCAGATTTTCCGTAGTATGGAAGATGGCTTCTTGCGGAAGTTGAGATGGCAGCAGTATGATTTCGCGACTGTTAGCAACTAAGAAACAAGTAGTCCTCTTGATCTGTAGATGACCATTATGTGCGCAAGCACACTGCAATAATTTCTCAACCCCAGGATCTTTGCAACTCCGGAGGCTACATCCAATGGCTCGCAAGATTCGTGTGCTCAAATTAAGCTTAGGCTTCGCTGCATTGTTGTTCACGACAGCAGCAGGTTATGCTGAGCACCACCACAATCCTAAATTCTCGAAAGACCTTGACTCTGCGGTATCGGTTCAGGCCTCACAGTCGTCCACACCGCAAAATCTTGCAGTCATTATTCAGTACAGGCAAGATCCAGGCACTACAGACGTAAGTAACATCACAGCGCATGGCGGTTCTCATCGCGGATTTCTGCATTCGATTCATGCAGCGTCGGCCTATGTGCCGGCAACATCGCTCGATGATCTTTCCAACGATCCGAACATAGCCTATGTCTCGCTGGACCGCCCGGTGGGCGCGCGCGAGGCGGTGACCGTTACGGCCGCCGAGTACACGACCGAGCCGATCAACGCACCGGCAGTGTGGGCCAAGGGATATGACGGCAGCGGCATTGGCGTGGCGGTGGTGGACAGCGGTATCAATCCCGTGGACGACCTTGGGTTTGCCAATAGCAACCGGAGCCGCGTGGTATTCAGCGCGAGCTTTGTGCCGGGCAACCCGTATGACCAGTATGGCCACGGCACACACGTTGCCGGGTTGATCGCTGGCAATGGTACGGACTCAACTGGCTGGAAGTATTTCCGTACCTTCTCCGGGGTTGCGCCAAATGCAAATCTGATCAGTCTGAAGGCGCTGGACTCAACTGGTTCGGGAACCGACTCCAGCGTGATTGCGGCGATTGAAGCAGCGATTGCATTGAAGGACGTATTCCACATCAAGGTGCTGAACCTTTCGCTGGGTCGTCCGGTCTTCGAAAGCTACACGCAGGATCCGCTGTGCCAGGCTGCAGAGCAGGCATGGAAGGCGGGCATTGTGGTGGTGGTAGCAGCCGGTAACGATGGCCGCGACCTGGCACTGAATAGCGAAGGCTACGGCACCATCGAGGCCCCGGGCAATGATCCTTACGTGATCACCGTGGGCGCGATGAACACCAAGGGCACGCCGGGCATCAACGACGACGTGATTGCAAGCTACAGCTCGAAGGGGCCCAGCTTTATCGATCATGTGGTGAAGCCGGATATCGTTGCTCCGGGCAACCTGGTGGTGAGCCTGAAGTTTAGCGGCGACCTGCTGGCGACGGAGAATCCGACGTTCGTAACGCTGGATGGTTTCTACAAGAGCACAGGCGATGCGAGCAAGGTTTCCAAGCAGTATTTCCCACTGAGCGGAACCAGCATGGCAACGGGTGTAACCAGCGGCGCAGTGGCACTGCTGCTGCAGGCGTATCCCTCGCTGACACCGGACCAGGTGAAAGCCCTGCTGATGTCGAACGCGAACAACACCACCTTTCCGCAAACCAGCAGCGTAAGCGATAACGGCATCACATACACGGCGAACTACGACGTGTTCACGGTGGGTGCGGGCTACCTGGATATCCAGGCGACACTGAATGCGGCGAAGAATACGACCGTACCGGCGGGCACAGCTATGTCGCCGATCGCGATCTACGACTCGACCACCGGCGGTACGTTCCTGGTGAAGGATGCGACTGCACTATGGGGCGCGACTGCACTGTGGGGCGCGTCGAATGTGTATGGCGCGAACGCGTTCAGCAGCACGGCACTATGGGGCGCAAATTCAACTACGAGCTCGACTGCACTATGGGGCGCAACGGCACTATGGGGTGCAACCGCACTTTGGGGTGCGAGCGATCCGAACGGCTTTACCGCACTATGGGGTGCAACGGCACTATGGGGCGCAGGTACTCCTGAAGCAGCAACTGCACTATGGGGCGCGACCGCACTATGGGGCGCGGGAACTCCGGCTGGTTCAGGTTCGTCCAGCGGTTCCACTGCACTGTGGGGCGCCGGTTCGTCCAATGCGAACACTGCGCTTTGGGGTGCGACGGCACTATGGGGCGCCACTGCTCTATGGGGTGCTGATACCACCAACGCGAATACTGCATTGTGGGGTGCAACCGCACTTTGGGGTGCTGATACCACCAACGCGAACACTGCACTATGGGGTGCGACCGCACTATGGGGCGCGAACACTACGAGTGCGAACACGGCACTGTGGGGTGCGACTGCACTATGGGGCGCGAACACTACGAGTGCGAATACAGCACTATGGGGCGCAACTGCATTGTGGGGTGCTGCTACTCCGCAGAGCTCAACCGCGCTATGGGGTGCAACGGCACTATGGGGTGCAACCGCACTATGGGGCGCTTCGGCTCCGCTGGAGTTCTAAACGCCAGCTAACAAATTCACTGAAGGCCCGCATGATGCGGGCCTTCAGTGTTTAAGGCGGGGCACACAAACTTTTGTCCGGTGGTAGAGTGTTGCTTACAAACCCGCAGCAGGCGGGTAGCTATGGCAAACACAAAAATGCATTTTCATAATCTCTATCCGGACACGCCGCTCGAGTTGCGAGATGTGCTGCGGTGGAAGCTGGGGCTGGGCCCGAAGGAAGTCCCGCCGGTGATACTGCCGGAGACACGCGAGGCGCTGGCGGTAGCAGCAGGGCTGGCGAAGAAGCGTACAGCGGAGCTTACGGAGGTGCCTGCGGCAGAGCGGGTGCGGCTGACGTGGATAGGACATGCCACGTTTCTGTTGCAGCATTATGGCCGCAATATTCTGACTGATCCAATCTTTGGAGATTGCCAGCCGGTGCCGATTGGGAGGCTGCGGCGCGCGCTGCCTCCGGGGATTGCACTGCGTGATATGCCACGTATTGATGATGTGGTGATCAGCCATTCGCACTATGACCATCTGGATAAACCTGCGATCAAGGCGCTGGGCGCGGGTGTGCACTACTGGGTGCCGATGGGGCTGGGAGAGTGGTTCCGCAAGCGAGGCATGGAGCGCTGCACGGAGATGGGCTGGTGGCAGAGTGCGGAGCTGGGCGGTGGCATTACGCTGCACAGCGTGCCGGCCCAGCATTCATCAGGCCGTACGGGGCGCGACCGCGACGAAACACTGTGGTGCGGATGGGTGCTGAAGAGCGCGACGCGAACGGTTTATTTTGCGGGGGACACGGGGTATTCGCCGGTGTTCCGGGAGATTGGGGCGCGGTTTGGCGGGGTGGATCTGGCGATCCTGCCGATTGGCGCATACCAGCCGCGATGGCTGATGAAGGTGGTGCACATGAACCCGGCAGAGGCGGTGCAGGCGCATCTGGACGTGGAAGCGCGGACATCCGTTGGCTGCCACTTCGGAACCTTTCGGTTGGCGGATGAGCCGCTAGAGGAGCCACCGGCACTGCTGGCGCAGGAGCTGGCTGCGCGGCAGATTGATCCGCAGAGATTTCTGGCACTCGCAAACGGAGAGAGCATTGACATATAAGGCGACGGCTTGCTGTCAGCCTTTGCGATCGAGGAGAAGAATGACACGCGGAACATAAGTAGGGTGGAGGGCTGATTTTGGCCCGTCCCAGGTGATATAAGTCACAGACCAATAATTTTGTAACCGGGATACTCATCCTACGTAAATCCCAGTACGTTCAGCATCGTCTACTTTGTCTGAAGGGGAGATCGGCCTTGAAAAATAGGCGCTTCAACGCGAAAGAGACGGACATGGGCCCAGAAGTTATAGCTGATCTTTCGGCGTTGATTGAGAGTTCACCGGATTTTATCTGGTCCGTTGATCTGGAATATAAGCTCCGGACATTTAATCATGCCCTGCGAGAGGACGCTGCCAATCACTTTGGAGTGAAACTGGTGCCGGGCATGCAAGCCAGTGAGGTGGTGCCGCCTGAGTATGCAGGAGTATTGTCAGGGCTCTACCAGCGCACCCTGGTGGAAGACAACGTACGTTCGGAATACCAAATGCCCGATGGCTGCATCCTGGAAGTATCCCTCAATGCCATGAAGACGAACGGCCAAGTCAGGGGGATATCGGTCTTTGCCCGGGACATCACCAGATGGAAGAACTCAGAAGCGGCGGTACGGGCAGCCGAGAAGAAATACCGGGCGATCTTCGACGGGGCTATCGAAGGGATGTACCGGACATCGCTGGACGGGCGAGTGCTGGCGGTGAACAGTGCGCTGGCTAAGATGCTGGGCTATAGGGGTGCTTCGCCGGAACTGGCCATGGCAACGATTAAGGATGTGGCACATGATGTATGGGCCAATCCGCGCGGTCGCGAAAGACTGGTGCAGCAACTGGAAGAGAAGAGGTCTGTGCAGGGGCTGGAGTGCCAGTTCAAGCGCACGGATGGTTCGCTGATATGGATTTCGCTGAGTTGCCGACTGGTGAGGGAAGAGGGAAGCGAGCCCTATATTGATGGATTTGTAGAAGACATTACTTCACGCAAGGCTGCGCAGCAGTTGCTACTGCAGAGTGCGGAGCAGTTGCGATTGGTTGTGAGGCACGCGCCGGGATCGCTGGCGATGTTTGACCGGGAGATGCGATATATCTGGGCGAGCAGCAGGTGGCGAAAGACATACGGGCTGGGAAGCCGGGACATCGTGGGTCTTTCGCACTATGACGACTATCCCCCTGTGGCTGAACGATGGAAGGAGGCGCACCAGCGTGGGCTGGCAGGGGAAGTGCTGAGCGGGGAAGCAGACCTCATTACGTGGGGAGATGGCCTATACCGATGGGTGCGCTGGGAACTGTCTCCATGGCACGATGCGCATGGAGAAATAGGCGGCATTCTCATATTTTCAGAGGACATTACCAAGCGCGTGAAGGCAGAGCAGGAACTGCGTGAAAGCGAAGACCGCTACCGGATGGCGTTCCAGACAAGCCTGGATGCAATCAATATCACTCGTCTGAATGACGGCAGGTATATCGATGTGAACGAAGCTTTCCTCACCATTACGGGCTATAAGCGGGAAGAGGTAATCGGAAAGACATCGATCGAGCTGGGCATCTGGAGTGACCCGCAGGATCGAATGAGGGTGGTAGAAGAGTTGCGGCGGTACGGCTATTGCCGCGACGTGGAAGTGAAGTTTACGAAGAAGAACGGGGAGATCTTATCGGCACAGATCTCTGCTTCCATGATCGAGCTGAATAATGAACCTTGCATTCTCTCAGTGAGCCGTGACGTGTCAGCTGCGAAGTCCGCAGAAGAAGAGATACGGCATCTTGCCTTCTACGATATGTTGACTGGACTGCCGAACCGGAGGCTGCTGCTGGACCGGCTGCACCAGGCGCAGGCTGCGAGCGGACGAAGCAGCCGCCAGCGCGCACTGCTTTTCGTGGACCTGGACGACTTCAAGACATTGAATGACACGCTTGGACATCAGGTGGGTGATCTGCTGTTGCAGGAAGCAGCGCAGCGGCTGGGCGCATGTGTGCGTGAAACGGATACTGTGGCGCGGTTCGGCGGGGATGAATTTGTGGTGATGCTGGAGCACCTGAGCGAAGTGCAGGAGGATGCGGCAGCGCAGGCAGGTGGCGTGGCGGAGAAGATACGAGGAGCATTGAACGCACCGTACCTGCTGAACGGGCGGGAACACCGCAGTTCGGCGAGCATTGGGATCACGTTGTTTAGTACCCCGCGGGAGTCTATGGACGAGGTGCTGAAGCAGGCTGACATTGCGATGTACCAGGCGAAAACGGCGGGGCGGAACACGATGCGTTTTTTTGCGCCTGCGCTGCAGGCTGCCGTTAATGCCAGGGCTGCGTTGGAAGAAGAGTTGCGCGCCGCGATCCACCAAGAGCAGTTCGAGCTGTACTACCAGCCGCAGTTGAACCATTCTGAAGTGAATGGGGCGGAGGCGCTGGTGCGATGGAGGCATCCGACACGCGGCTTATTGATGCCGCTGGAGTTTATTCCTTCCGCGGAAGAGACTGGGCTGATTCTGCCGCTGGGCGAATGGGTACTGCGGACAGCATGTACGCAGATAGCAGACTGGGCAAAGCGCCCGGAGCTGGCACACATTACCGTGGCGGTGAACATCAGCGCGCGGCAGTTGCACCAGGAGAATTTTGTGGAACAGGTATTGGCGGTGCTGGAGCAGACGGGAGCGAATCCGCAGAACTTAAGGCTGGAGTTGACCGAAAGTGTGGTCGTAGACAACGTGGATGACATCATCGCAAAGATGACAGCATTACGGGCACACGGGGTGAAGTTCTCGCTGGACGACTTTGGAACGGGCTACTCTTCTTTGACGTATCTGAAGAGGCTGCCGCTGGACCAGTTGAAGATCGATCGCTCGTTTGTGAGGGACATCCTGGTGGACGCCGGCAGCGGCGCGATTGCGGAGACAATTATTTCTCTGAGCCGCGCGCTGGGGTTGCTGGTGATCGCTGAAGGAGTGGAGACCGAAGAGCAGAAACGGTTTCTGACGCGGATGCGGTGCCATTCCTTCCAGGGCTACCTGTTCAGCAGGCCGGTACAGGTGGATGCATTTGAAGAACTGGTGCTGAAGATGGAGCGACTGAGCGCGGAGACGCGGCTATTCGAATAGCGGTTACGGAAGCCCTGCTGCAGCAGCTTCCGCATAGGCAAAGAGATTCTGCTCATCATCCCAGCGGCTACTCTGTTCGTCCATTGATTGATGCCGACAAACATCAGTACGACCTGCCATTGGCAGGTGTAAGGAGGAGCAGGCTAGGCATCAATGTAATTCGTGAGCGTTCTAATCCAGCGATGTGATGAGCACACCGAGACACCATGTCCGCCACCGGCAAACAATATGAGTCAGGGGTGAAGGAATTAGGGCTGAATAGCCGGATTTTATTATGGAAATGGTAGGCACGAGGAGACTCGAACTCCTGACCTCTACCGTGTCAAGGTAGCGCTCTAACCAACTGAGCTACGCGCCTGCGCTACGCCGATGCGGCGGTTGCAGCTTTTCTAGTCTAAATCGCCTGCTCATCCAGCGCAAACCGGCTCATGGCAAATGGCTTGGAGATTGCGCGCTGGAGTGCGGTAGGATGTGTCTGGCGCACTTTGCGGGTCGCGCCGGTTCCACAATGCACATGCCTATCCTTCGCCAGTTCCGCGCCGCGCCCAATCTGCTTACATTGCTTCGCCTTTTCATCATTCCATTTCTCGTTATCGCCATTCTGGATGGGCGGTTTACCACGGCTTTTGTGCTGTTTATGCTGGCCGGGATAAGTGATGGGCTGGATGGTTTACTGGCACGCTGGCTGAAGCAACAGACATCACTCGGCCTGTATCTGGATCCTATTGCGGATAAGCTGCTGCTCTCTACCCTGTTTCTGGTATTCACCCATGTGGGACTGGTACCGCGCTATGTGACGGTGCTGGTCTTCAGCCGCGATTTCGGGCTGGTGCTGATCGGCACCGTACTGTTTGCGACACATACGCTGCGGGAGTTCCGGCCGACGCTTTTCGGCAAGCTGAATACCTGCATCCAGATTTTGACGTTGGCGCTGGTGATGATCGACCCAATCTATGGTGCGGCCAATCTGCATGCGGCGCGCGGCTGGCTGCTGCATATCACAGCGTATTGCGCCATCGTATCGGCAGCAGAGTATATGTGGATTATGGTGCGGCGGATCAGCGCATCGTCGTCCGTAGACCAGCTTCCTGCTGCATAATGGGCTTATCAGGCTGACACCGCATTACCTACCGGAGGCAGACCATGCAGATGACGGGCAATACGATTCTTATTACGGGCGGCGCGTCCGGCATTGGGGGCGGGCTGGCAGAGGCTTTTCATAAGCTCGGTAACCAGGTGATCGTGGCCGGGCGACGCCAGGTAGCGCTGGATGCGATCACAGCCGCTAATCCGGGCATGAGATCGCTGGTACTGGATGTGGAAGATGCTGCGTGCATCCGCAGTTTTGCGGCGAAGGTAGCGGCAGAGTTTCCAGCACTGAACGTGCTGATCAACAATGCCGGCATCATGCGGGTGGAGAACCTGCTGGAGCAGCCGGACGAGTTGGCCGATGCCGAGGCAACGGTGACGACGAACCTTCTGGGGCCCATACGGTTGACCGCGGCATTGCTGCCGCTGCTGCGGAAGCAGCCGAAGGCCACGATCATGAATGTGACGTCGGGGCTGGCCTTCATCCCCATGGCGATTACGCCAACGTACTGCGCCACCAAAGCGGCCATTCATTCGTATACGCAGTCGCTGCGGTATCAGCTGAAGAGTTCAGGCATCAGCGTGGTGGAGATTGTGCCACCGTACGTGCAGACGGAGTTGATGGGTGAAGCCCAGGCCAGCGACGAGCGTGCCATGCCACTGCAGGAGTTTCTTGCGGAGACTATGGAGATACTGAGCAGCCAGCCGGGAGTGGCCGAAGTGTGCGTGGAGCGGGTGAAACCGTTGCGCTATGCGGCTGAAAGCGGCAAGTACACGCAGACCTTCAAGGGGTTCAACGACGCCATGGCAGGCGGCCACTAGGCAGCTGGAAACTACTCTTCTGCTTCGTCGTCTGAGGCGGCCTTCGCTTCAATCTCCATATCGCGGAATTCTTCAGAATCGAAGACGTCTCCGCAGAGCTCACACTCTACAAACTCAGCATCTTCATCGCGCGAGACAATGCGCACGCGGGGATGCCTGCAGTTCTTGGAGGGCTCAGCATGGGGTGCGACGGCCATGTAGAAAGCGGCTTCGGGCGATGGGGTGCGCGAGGTGCCGTGGCTGGATTTTCCAATGGCAGGACGCGCTTGTCAATCCTAAAGGTGAAAGTTCGGGCAGCAGGGGGCCATTTTGGGTCAGGCCATGGGGTTAACCTTACTGGTTCCTGTAATAAGAAAACACTGTAGGTAAAAGACTTATACGGATTATTCCATGGCAGCGGCAAACGGAGATGGCGGGCAGACTGACGGGGAAGTCCCACGATAAGAGAAAGTTGCAACCGGGACCAGAATGGTCGTACACTGAATCACGACTACTTTGGTCGCACAGAATAGCCAAAGACGGCACCTATGCTGAGACTTACCAAAAAAGCGGATTACGGACTGATGGCGATGAAGTTTCTCGCCGAGCACGCAGCCAGCGCGGAGAACGCTTCCATTGCGAGCCAGGCGCAGAGCGCAAAGGATATTGCCGAGGCATATCACATTCCGCACCAGTTGCTTGCCAAGATTCTGCAGACGCTGGCGAAGGCTGGATTGCTGGTATCGCATGCGGGGACGAACGGTGGATATGCACTGGCACGGCCTGCAGAGAAGATCACGGCATTTGAGATTGTTCGTGCGATTGACGGCCCGCTGTTTATCACTTCCTGCATTACGGTGCACGGTCCTTGCGACCTAACGAGCACCTGCACCATCAAAGAACCATTGCAGAAGGTAACGGACGGCATTCGCGATTTGCTTGCCGGCATCCGGCTGGCAGACCTGATCGACCAGAACGCGGCTAAGGGTCCGAAACAGGAACTGGTTACGCTGACGTACTAGAGCGCAGCGCCCCATCCGCCGCAAGAACCGCGGATGAAACAAGAGAAAAGTTTAGAGGAGAATGACAGATGAGCATTGCCATTGACAGCAAGCTGCCTGAGGGCGTCCACCTTCCTATTTACATGGACAACCATGCAACCACCCCGCTGGACCCGCGGGTGCTGGAAGCGATGATGCCGTATTTCACGCAGAAGTTTGGCAACGCAGCCAGCCGGAACCATTCGTTTGGCTGGGAAGCAGAGCAGGCGGTGGAGACGGCGCGCGAGCAGATCGCGAAGCTGATTGGCGCATCCGCGAAGGAGATTATCTTTACCTCCGGAGCCACGGAATCAAACAACCTGGCGATCAAGGGCATTGCGGAGATGTACCGCGAGCGCGGCAACCACATCATCACCCAGGTGACGGAGCACAAGGCCGTGCTGGACACTTGCAAGCGGCTGGAGAAGGCCGGCTGCAAGGTAACGTATCTGCCGGTGAAGGCGGATGGACTGATTGACCTGGAAGAGCTGAAGGCGGCGTTCACGGACAAGACGATCCTGGTCACGATCATGTTCGCGAACAACGAAATTGGTGTGATCCAGCCGGTCGAAGAGATCGGCAAGCTGTGCCACGAGCGCGGCGTGATCTTCCACACGGATGCGGTGCAGGCTGTGGGCAAGGTTCCCGTCGATGTGCAGAAGATGAACATTGACGTGCTTTCACTTTCCGGCCATAAGATCTACGGGCCCAAGGGCATCGGCGCGCTGTATGTGCGCCGCCGCAATCCCCGCGTGCTGATCTCCGAACAGATCAACGGCGGTGGCCATGAGCGTGGTATGCGTTCAGGCACGCTGAATGTTCCAGGCATCGTGGGATTGGGTAAAGCATGCGAGCTCTGCGGACAGGAGATGGTGGAAGAGACCAAGCGGCTGACCGAGCTGCGCGACTATCTGCGCCAGAAGTTTGAGAGCAAGCTGGACTATGTGCACGTGAACGGCAACATGGAGCACCATCTGCCGGGCAACCTGAACATGAGCTTTGTGTACGTGGAAGGCGAGAGCCTGCTGATGGGAATCAATGACATCGCAGTTTCATCCGGCTCAGCCTGCACCTCAGCCACGCTGGAGCCATCGTATGTACTGAAGGCGTTGGGACTGGGCGATGATGTGGCGCACAGCTCCATCCGCTTCGGCCTGGGACGTTTCAACACCAAGGCAGAGGTGGATTACGTGGCGGACAAGCTGATTGACGTGGTGCTGCATCTGCGTGAGCTTTCGCCGCTGTACGAGATGGTGAAAGAAGGAATCGACCTGACCAAGATCGAGTGGGCAGCGCACTAAGAGTTGGGAACAGGGATTAGAACAACAAGTACCAAGGAGAAAATATGGCATACAGCGATAAGGTAGTGGACCACTACGAGAATCCTCGTAACGTAGGCGCGATGGACAAGAGCCTGAGCGAAGTTGGCACAGGCCTGGTCGGCGCGCCGGAGTGCGGTGACGTGATGCGCCTGCAGATCAAGGTCAATCCCGAGACGCAGGTCATTGAGGACGCGAAGTTCAAGACCTTCGGTTGCGGTTCTGCCATTGCCAGCTCGTCGCTTGCGACGGAGTGGGTGAAGGGCAAGACGGTTGCCGAAGCGCTGACTATCAGCAATACCGACATCGTGAAAGAGCTGGCGTTGCCGCCGGTGAAGATTCACTGCTCGGTGCTGGCTGAAGATGCGATCCGCGCGGCGATCGGCGACTGGAAGAAGAAGAACGGCGTAGCCGAGACAGTAGACGCAGCGACGCCGGTGGCACAGTAACAGCAACCTCTTTCCCCGGCGGCGGGCCTGCATTCTAGTCCCGCCGCGGTTGCTTCACTGTAAGACCGGAAAGAAGAGCACGCATGAACACACTGACACAACTCGGGGCACCTCCTGCGCCGGCAAATCCGCTGGCCAGCCAGACGGTGCTGAACGCGCATGGGCAGAGCGAGACGCAGAAGGGCATTCAACTGATGGAGCGCGCGCTGAAGCGCATCCGCGTGGCTATGGCCAAGGAGAATGTTTCGCCGGAGCAAGGCGGGCTGCGCGTGGGCATCCAGGGTGGTGGCTGCAGCGGATTGAGCTACAGCATCCGCTTTGATTCGCAGGCGCGCGAACGCGACAGGATATACGAATTCGGCGACGACAATGTGAAGATCTTCGTCGATCCGAAGTCCTTCCTATATCTGCACGGTATGGTGCTGGATTACGAAGAGACGCTGATGCGCCAGGGCTTTAACTTCATCAATCCGAACTCGACGAAGAGTTGCGGATGCGGTTCCTCATTCTCTGCATAGATTTGCGCGGCGTGAGCGATCGCGCTGCATGTTCTTGCCTACTATGACCGACTCCAACTATTTTTCTGTCTTCTCGCTGCCGCGCAAGCTGGCGCTGGATACTGCTGCGCTGGAGAAGACGTACTACGCGCAATCGCGCAAGCTGCATCCTGACCGGTTTGCAGCAAAGCCCGTGGCAGAACAGGAAGCTGCGCTGGCTGAGGCTTCGCGGCTGAATGATGCGTATCGCACGCTGAAGGACCCGATAGCGCGCACGGAGTATCTGCTGACGCTGGAGGGGGTGCAGCTGGATGAGCAGTCAAAGCAGGCGACCGATGCAGCGAAGACGGCGGGCGTAGCGAAGAAGCAGATTGCGCCACCGGAGCTTCTGGAAGAAGTGTTTGAACTGAACATGCAGCTGGAAGAGATGCGCATGAATCGCAAGTTGGGTGAGGATGATCCTCAGCTGGTGAAGGAATTGCAGGCTGCAAAGGCCAACTTTGAAGGCATGCTTGCCGTGATACAGACGGAGCTGGAAGCGCTGTGGGCGAAGTGGGACGCAGGCGTAGACGTGGATGATGCGGGTGCAAAGGATAGCGCAAAAAAAGAGATGGTGGCGCTGCTGAATCGGCGCAGCTATGTGCGGAATTTAGTGAGAGATGTGAATGAGGTGCTGGACGCGTAAGCTCCCACCGCAAATTTTTGGAAGATAGAAAATTATGGCAGAACGAATTGTAGGCATCGATCTTGGAACCACGAACTCGCTGATTGGGTTCATGCAGGGCACGGAGCCCGTCATTATTCCGGGAGAAGATGGTGTGAACCTGGTGCCGAGCGTGGTGGCGGTGACGCCAAACGGCATCGCCGTGGGCAATGCGGCACGCGCGACATTGCTGGCATCGCCGGCGGACGCAGTGTATTCGGCCAAGCGCTTGATGGGGCGAGATCTAACCGACGTACAGGATGAGTTGAAGTTTTTTCCGTTCCGGTTGGCAGAGGATCTGAAACCCGGCGAGGTGCTGCGGCTGAAGCTGGGCGGGCGCGAGTTTACGCCGCCGGAGATATCCGCACTGGTGCTGCAGCAGTTAAAGAAGAATGCTGAAAGATTTTTCGGCGGTCCGGTGAACAAGGCTGTGGTGACGGTGCCTGCGTACTTCAACGATGCGCAGCGGCAGGCGACCAAGGACGCTGGACGCATTGCAGGGTTGGAGATTGTGCGGCTTGTGAATGAGCCAACCGCGGCGGCGCTGGCATACGGGCTGGACAAGAAGCGCGACGGACTGATCGCTGTGTATGACTTTGGGGGCGGAACGTTTGATATCTCAATCCTGAAACTGCACGAAGGTATCTTCGAGGTGATCTCGACCAATGGCGATACGCATTTGGGTGGTGACGATATCGACAACTTGTTCATCACGATTGCGCTGGAAGATATTGCCGGTGATCTGAAGGTGGACCTGCGCGGCAACGGCGAAGTGCTGCAGGCACTGCGCAAGAGTGTGATTGAGGCGAAGATCGCGCTGTCGTCCAAAGAGATTGCGACGCTGGATGTAACGCTGCCGGATGGCAGGAAGTATCTGCGTGAGATTACGCGAGCACAGTTTGAACAGCTGGTGGCACCGGTGATCGCGAGAACGGCTGCACCTTGCCGGCAGGCGTTGAAGGATGCGCAGCTGACGCCGGAACAGATTGATGAGGTGGTGCTGGTAGGCGGGTCGACGCGAATCCCTGCAGTACGCGCGCTGGTGGATGAAGTGTTCGCACTGGGTGCACGTGGGCGCAAGCCGCATACGGAGTTAAACCCGGATGAGGTGGTTACCCTTGGCGCGGCGGTGCAGGCGGATATTCTGGCAGGTGGATCGGTCGCGACGGAAGAGCTGCTGCTGCTGGACATCACGCCGCTGTCGCTGGGTATTGAAGCGCTGGGCGGCGTAGTGGCGAAGATTATTCCGCGCAACTCCACGATTCCTGCGTCGGCCACGGAACACTTTACGACGGGCGTGGATGGGCAGACCAACGTTGCAATTCACGTGGTGCAGGGCGAGCGCGAACTGGCGAGCGACTGCCGCTCGCTGGCACGGTTTGATCTAAAGAATATTCCGCCAATGACGGCGGGTATTCCGCGTATTGAAGTGAAGTTCCTGATCGATGCGAACGGCATTCTGCATGTGAGTGCGCGCGAGCAGCGCAGCGGACAGGAGGCCGAGATCGACGTGAAGCCGACGTATGGGTTGACGGACGAGCAGGTGGAGACAATGATCCTGGCATCGTTTGACTATGCGGAGCAGGACCTTGCGAACCGCCAGGTGATCGAAGCGCGCAACGAGGCAGAGACGATTATTGCCGCGGTAGAGAAGGGCACCGGGCATCCAGCATGGCAACAGCTGACACCGGAAGAGTTTGACCAGATCGCCAATGCGCGCCAGCACCTCGACGTCGTGAAGAAGGGTACGGATTACAAGGCGATTCGCGATGCTATCGATGCTCTGGACCGCGCCACGCGGCGGTTTGCGGAGCTGATGATGGATTCGGCGGTAACGTCAGCGATCAAGGGGCAGACGATGGAGGCGGCAGGCGCGAGCATGGGCGTGGCGCCAACGGCTCCGCATGCGTTTGCACCGGCAGAGTTTGAGAAGGAAGAAAAGAAGTAGGATTCTGAAGACGGAAATGGGAGAAGCCATGTCAGACGCGAAGCAGGAAACTCCGGTTGATTTGAGCGTGCCGCCGGCAGCCGATATAGTGCGCGTAACATTTCAGCCCGAAGGGCGCACAGTTGAGTTCAAGTACGGCACTATGCCGTATGACCATCACGGCAAGCCGATGTCTCTACTGGATGTGGCGGAGAACTATGGAATTTTTCTGGACCACGCGTGCGGCGGCGTATGCGCCTGCACCACGTGTCATCTGCTGGTGAAGAGCGGCGAGGCCGGACTGAGCGAGGCTGAGGACGAAGAGCTGGACCGCATGGAGACCGCGCCGGGTCTGCAACTGAATTCGCGGCTGGGCTGCCAGGCTGTGATCACCAAGCCGGGCACATACGTGGTGGAGATTCCGAAGTGGAACAAGAACTATGTGTCTGAAGGCAAGCCCCTGACGCTGAGCGACGAATAGCAACGCAGCATTCTCTAGCCAATTCCCCAAGCAAGGAGTGCACTGATGCCACGCGAAATTAACTGGACCGACTCACTCGAAATCGGGATACAACTGCAGGAAAAATTTCCGGATATCGATCCGTACACGGTGCGGTTTACAGACCTGCATCGCTACGTGACCGAACTGCCGGACTTTGTTGGCGATCCAGCGAAGTCCAATGAAGGTATTCTGGAAGCCATCCAGAAGGCATGGCACGAAGAGTACGAAGACGCGCAGGGCTAGGGGCAGGACATGACGATGCGCAAGCAGGAACACTTCATTGACGGCGTGCTGCGGTTTCAGCGCGACGTATTTCCCAATGAGAAGGCACTGTACCGCGAGCTCTCCATCTCGCAGGCACCGCAGACTATGTTCATTGGCTGCGCGGATTCGCGCGTGGTGCCGGAACTGCTGACGCAGCAGGGGCCGGGCGGGCTTTTTGTGGTGCGTAACGCCGGCAACATCATTCCGCCATACGGACCTGATCCGGGCGGTGTGACGGCAAGCATTGAATACGGAGTGTCCGTGCTGGGCGTGCCGGATATTGTGGTGTGTGGGCACTCCGGTTGCGGCGCCATGACGGCACTGGTGAATGGCGTGGAGAAACTGGAAGAGCTGCCTAGTGTAGCGCGCTGGCTGCACTATGCCGATGGTGCAATGGGTGTGCTGAACAACGGTCAGGAGTTTGCCAATGAAGCGGCACGACTGAACGCTGTGGTGCATGAAAATGTGCTGACCCAGCTGGATAACCTGGTGACGCATCCGGTGGTGCGCAAGGCGATCGATGCCGGGCAAATTCGGTTGCATGGGTGGGTGTTCGACATTGGCACCGGTGGAGTAGAAACGTACGACGCGCAGGTGAAGCGGTTTGTGCCGTTGAGTTCTGCGCCATTTTCCAATGCGACTCCGGTAAAAAGCTAAAAATCTTAGCCGAGCGGGAACCAGTCTTTCAGGATTTCGAACTCTGGCGCAGCGTTACCGAAGTAAACGCTGACCACGTCAAAGCGAACATCCAGGTTGTCAGCATCATCGCAGCGATGTAGGTAGGCGCGTGCCATGCGGCGGAGCATGCGCTTTTTCTCAGTGTCTACGGCAGCCTCTGCCGGGCCCCAGTCACGGCGGGTGCGCGCCTTCACTTCAATGAAGCAGAGTGTGCTGCCGTCAAATCCGATCAGATCAATATCGCCGTGTAGTTTTGCACTGCGCCACTGCCGAGCAATGATGATGTAGCCGTTGCGGCGCAGATGGAAGAGCGCTGCTTCCTCGCCGCGGGTTCCAGTGGCCAGGTGTGGCGCGGTGATGGGTGCGCGGCCGAGCTTGGCGGTGATGAAGTCAAGGGCGCGCAGCATGCGCTGCTGCGCATTGGCGTGCCAGGTATGGCGAGCTGCGATGGCAGTGTTCATGGCTTGCGATCACTATACTGCTGCTGCTGCGAACAGGGCGAGCCATTCGCTGTTTGCGCAGGATCTATTTACGCTTCCAGCGAACGCCGTCTTTGGAGTCTTCAAGGAGAATGCCTTTTTCGGCGAGCTCTTTGCGGATGGCGTCAGCGCGGGCGAAGTTGCGGGTCTTCTTGGCCTCAGTGCGTTCAGCGACGAGCGCGTCAATCGCAGCATCCGTGAACTCCATGCTGGTAGCAAGGCCGGCGGAGATCTCCGCGTCGCGGCCTTCGTTTTTTGCCCAGGCGAGCGCGGCGCGGGTAGTCTCAGCATCGCGATCTGTCAGGATTGCGAAGATGCTGTCAAAGCGAGTTAGCAGAGCGCGGGCAGAGGCGAGGTTTTCTGCGCCGGCGGCGTTGCCGTTCTTATCCAGATGCGCGTTACAGAAGCGCAGTAGTTCGAAGATGGGTGCGAGTGCGCGCGCGGTGTTGAGATCGTCAGCCAGTGCACCGGTAAATTCGGCGTCGGCCTGCTGCACACGTTCGGTCCAGGCAGTATCTTCCGTTGCAGCGGTATTGGCAGTGGCCAGGCGCGCAGCAAAGGTGCGAAGTTTCTCCACTGCGGCGGTAGCATCCGCCAGACCATCGAAGGTGAAGTTCATCTGATGGTGATAGGGCACGGATATGAGAAGGTAGCGGATGGCCGAGGTCTTGTAGCCGCGGAGCAGAAGATCGCGCAGGGTGTAGAAGTTGCCTTCGGACTTCGACATCTTCTTGCCTTCGACGAGGAGGAAGCGAACGTGCATCCAGTGGCGGGCGAAGGTCTCGCCGGTGGCGCACTCGGATTGGGCAATCTCGTTTTCGTGGTGCGGAAACATCAGGTCTTCGCCGCCGGCGTGTAGATCGAAGCTATTGCCGAGGAAGGCCATGGACATGGCGGAACACTCGATGTGCCAGCCGGGGCGACCGGGGCCAAGCTCCGTATCCCAACTGTGCTCGCCGGGCTTGGGGGCTTTCCAGAGCGCGAAGTCGCGGGCGGTATCTTTCTCATACTCGTCCACGTCTACGCGGGCACCGTCTTCAATGCCTTCGAAATCTTTCTTGGAGAGGCGGCCATACGCGGGAAACCTGGCGATGCTGAAGTACCAGGAGCCATCTTCTGTTTTGTACGCGATGCCTTTTTCGGCGAGCTTCTGGATGAGCTTCACCATCTCCGCAATGTGCTCGGTTGCGCGGGCCATGTGTTCGGGGCGCTGGATGCCAAGGGCATCCAGGTCTTCAAAGAAGGCTCGCTCGAACTTGGCGGTGTATTCGCCGATGGGCTTGTGGGCTTCGGCGGCGTTGCGGATGATCTTGTCGTCCACGTCCGTGATGTTCATGACGTGAGTGACCTTCAGCCCGGCGAGCAGAAGTGTGCGGCGCAGGATATCGACGTGCAGGAAGGTGCGGAAGTTGCCGATGTGACCGTAGTCGTAGACCGTAGGGCCGCAGGCATACATGCGCACGGTTGCACCGTCCGCGGCGAAGACAGTATCAGTTTTTCCGCTAAGAGTGTTGAAAAGTTCGAGCGTCATTCCGAGGGCGCGTGCGCTTCTTTCGTGCAGAGAATTACCTACCTGATGATTCTAGCCGACGCGGGCCAAATCTAGCCGAGACGGAGCTGGGCGGTGGCCTGGAGCTCTGCCGGGGCGAAGAGGCGGCGTTGCAGGCGAGGCCAGGCGGCGGCGGCAATCATGGCTGCGTTGTCAGTAGAAAGGGCGAGGGAAGGGAAGGCAATGGGGAGGCCCCGGCCGGCGGCCTCTGCCGTAAACCGGGTACGCAGCTCACGATTGGCCGCGACGCCGCCTGAGACGAGGATGGCGCGCGAGCCGGAGGCCTCTGCCGCCGCAAAGGTGCCGCGGAGCAGGTAACTGACCACAGCGTGCTGGAAACTGGCAATCAGGCCAAGCGTGGCTGCGTCGCAGAGCGGCAGGATGTCAGCCAGCGTGGGCACGGCAATCTGCGCGAGCGCAGCGCGGCGGGCGTCGATGCTGGCGCGCAGGCCGTGGGTCTCCACATGGCGCAGGACGGCGGTTTTGATGCCGGAAAACGAAAAGTCGTGGTGGCGGTCATTGTCAGAGTGCGGCATGTGCCCGGGCTTTGATTTGATCTGGGCCATGCGGAATTCTACGGCGCGCGGGTCGCCGTAGAGAGCGAGCGCATCGATCCAGGGGCCGCCGGGGTAGCCGAGGCCGAGCAGCTTGGCGACCTTGTCAAAGGCCTCGCCGGCAGCATCGTCCAGGGTGCGGCCGACGTTGCGGTAGGTCCAGGCGTCATTCTGTTCATCTGCGAGATAGAGGTGGGTATGGCCGCCGCTGACCACCAGCGCCAGGATGGGCAACTCGAAGGCGGCCTGCTGGCGCTCACGCATCTCCAGCAGCACGGCGTGGATGTGGCCTTCGAGGTGGTTGACGGCGATGAGCGGCTTGCCGAGGGCGAAGGCGAGGGATTTGGCATAGGTGATGCCGACGAGAAGGGCGCCGGCGAGGCCGGGGCCTTCGGTGACGGCGATGGCGTCAAGGTCAGTGAAGGCGAGGTTGGCGCGGGTGAGGGCTTCGCGGACGACGGGGACGATGTTGCGGAGGTGCTCGCGGGAGGCGAGCTCAGGAACAACGCCGCCGTAGACTGCATGCATCGTCATCTGCGAGGCGACTACGTTGGAGAGCGTCTCAGAGCCGGAGCGGACGACGGCTGCCGCGGTTTCGTCGCAGGAGCTTTCAATGCCGAGTATCAGGCGAGAGTGCATCTCTCTATAGTAGAAGACGCGATGAACATTGACGCCAATGCGAAGTATGAAGCGGCTGCGAAGATTGCGCTGTGGCTGCGGGAAGTGGGGCACGAGGCCTATTTCGCGGGCGGCTGCGTGCGCGATTTGCTGCTGGGGATTGTGCCGAAGGATTATGACGTGGCGACTTCGGCTACACCGGAGCAGGTGGTGGCGCTGTTTACGAAGACATTTACCGTTGGAGCGCACTTTGGCGTGGTGCTGGTAGTGGAGCAGAATGTGGCCACAGAAGTGGCTACTTTCCGGAGTGACGGCGCGTATTCTGACGGACGCAGGCCGGACGCCGTACGGTTCTCTACGGACGTTCGCACGGATGTTTTGCGGCGCGATTTCACCATCAACGGGATGCTGCTGGACCCGGTGAAATTCAGCGAGTCACAGGACGCCTCAGCGGCGGTGCTGGACTATGTGCATGGACGCGAGGACCTGGTGGAGGGGGTGGTGCGGGCCATCGGCGGGGCGAACCTGCGTTTTGAGGAAGATAAGCTGCGGATGCTGCGGGCGGTACGGTTCGCGGCGCGGTTCGGGTTCGCGATTGAGCCGGTGACATTTGGGGCAATTTGCGGACACGCCGGGGAGATTGGCGCGGTCAGCAACGAGCGCGTGCGGGATGAGCTGACGCGGATGCTGACAGAGGGCTCAGCGAGGCGGGCATTTGAGCTGCTGGATGAGACAGGGCTGCTGCGCGAGGTGTTGCCAGAGGTGGTGAAGATGCAGGGGGTGGCGCAACCGCCGCAGTTTCATCCTGAGGGGGATGTGTGGACGCACACGCTGATGCTGCTGGAGCAGTTGCCGGCGGGATGCGCGGCGACGCTGGCGTGGGGCGCGTTGCTGCACGATGTGGGCAAACCGGCGACGTTTACCGCGCCGACAGGGCCGGAGGACCGTATCCGCTTCAACGGGCACGTGGAGGTGGGTGTGCGCATGGCGGAGGCGATCTGCGGGCGGCTGCGGTTTTCCAATGAGGAGACGGCGCAGATCTCAGCGCTGGTGAAGAACCACATGCGCTTCGGCGATGTGATGCAGATGAAGGAATCGACGCTGAAGCGGTTTCTGCGGCTGGAGAATTTTCCGGAGCACCTGGCGCTGCACCGGATGGACTGCATGGCGGCACATGGCGACCTGACGCTGTATGAGTTTGCGAAGGCGGCTTACGAGGCGACCCCGGCGGAGGAGGTGCGGCCTGCGCTGCTGGTGACGGGGCGCGAGTTGATCTCGGCGGGGTACAAGCCGGGGGCGAAGTTCAAGGAGATACTGGCGTTTGCAGAGGATGCGCAGTTGGAGGGACGGGTGCGGACGACGGATGAGGCGATGGAGCTGGTGAAGAAGCAGTTTGGGGTACCGCTGAGCTAGAAGGCTACGGGTGAGGGTGGAAGCGAGTACCTCAGGGGCTAAAGCCCGGTTCCATGACGGTTTGTAGTGTGCTAAAGCCCGCACCTACCTTAGAAGCCAAGGCAGAAGAAAAGCAAAGGCAGAGGCGGTTCGCGCTTCGCGCGAATGCCCCACTCATCGCAAAAGCGCGATGAATGGGGCACCCGCCGTTCGCCGGTGGTACGGAATACATGGGGAGAGAAGCAGGTCCCTCCGCTGCGCTGCGGGATGACAAACAAAAGGGAGGAGTAGATTCTGCTGTGCCCAGAATGACCCGCTGAGAGATTGGTAATGGATCAGGAAGAGTGGTGGCATAGAAAGATTTGCGCGCGTCGCGTGTCGTCGCTTTGCGACGATTCCCACCTTAGCGACGATAATGCCGTCGCGAAGATGGGGCACCCGGATTTGTGGGGATCAAAAAGAAGAGGCTGCCGTGGGCAGCCTCTTTTCGTTTAATTCAAATTGCGCTTGGTGCTTTGGTCGCGGTTTACTTGTGGGCGATTTTGGCTTTTTCGAAGCGCTTGTTGATCTCGTCCCAGTTGACGACGCTCCACCAGGCGGCGAGGTAATCTGGCCGGCGGTTGTTGTACTTCAGGTAGTAGGCATGCTCCCAGACATCGTTGCCGAGGATGGGGTAGAAGCCGAGCGTGATGGGTGAATCCTGATTGGCGGTGGTGATGACCTTCAGCTTGCCGCCGTCAAATACGACCCAGCCCCAGCCGGAGCCGAACTGCTTGGCGGTGGTCTCATTGAAGAGCTTCTTGAAGTCTTCGAAGCTGCCGAAGTCCTTCTTGATCTGATCGCCGAATGCGCCGGTGGGTTCGCCGCCGCCGCCGGGCTTCATGATCTCCCAGAACATGGTGTGGTTGACGTGGCCGCCGCCGTTGTTGCGGATGACGCCGCGGACATCTTCCGGCAGGGCATTGAGGTCAAGCAGGAGCTCCCACGCCGGCTTGCTGCCGAGTTCGGGGTGCTTCTCAATGGCGCCATTCAGGTTAGTGACGTACGCCTGATGGTGCTTGTCGTGATGGAGCTTCATGGTCGCTTCGTCAATGGTGGGCTCAAGCGCCGCGTAATCGTAAGGAAGAGGTGCAAGTTCGTAGGCCACAGTCGTTCTCCTAACAAGTGAAGTTGCGTGATTTGTGCCGCACAGGCGGCAAGGGAAAAAATACGAAACAGATACCGATTGTTAGATGCCGCGGGGAACGAATTCGCCGCATGCACTTTGTATGGTGCAAAAAGAGAGAAGCAGATCCCTTCGCTGCGCTGCGGGATGACAAATAAATTATTCAGCGTGACTAAATTATTCAGTGTGGCAAATTACTTAGGGTCAGCCCGATAAAGGCTCCCGCACATGTCGGGGCGATTCACATCATATAGGATTCTACTCATATGGCCCTCTGGAAGTTTCCCGCATGAGCGCGCTGGTAGAAGCCTACAAATGGATCACGGACCAAGGGGCGGCTTTTGGGTCGCCGGGGCTGGAGCCGCGCTGGACCTCAAGCCAGAAGGATGCGGTGGGTACGGCGTATGCCGCGGCGTCGCGCATCTGGTATACGGTTTCGCACGGCATCCTGAACGAGATCTACTACCCGACCATTGACCGTCCGCAGACCCGCGACATGGAGCTGCTGTTTACCGACGGCGAGACGTACTTTCACGAAGAGAAGCGCGATTTTGGGTTCGACTTTCACTACATTGACGAGGAAGCGCTGGCGGTGCGGGTGGTGGCGAACGACCGCGAGGGGCAGTACACCGTCACCAAAGAGATCATCGCGGACCCACACCACCCGGTGGTGCTGATCCACGTGAAGCTGGAAGGCGATGAGGAACACCTGAAGAAGCTGAAGTGCTATGCGCTGCTGGCTCCGCATCTGAATGGCGGCGGGGCGGGGAATTCAGCGCGCGCGATTGAGGTAGCGGGGCAGCGGGCGCTGCTGGCGTGGAAGGACGGCACGTCGCTGGCGATGGGCGTGAGCTGCGGGTTTACGCGGTCGTCCTGCGGCTACGTGGGCGCGAGCGACGGCTACCAGGACCTTTGCCAGAACAAGGTGATGGACTGGGAGTTCGATACGGCACTGGACGGCAATATCGCGATGATGGGCGAGATCGATGTGTCAGTGAGCCGCGAGTTTACGATCGCGATCAGCCTGGGCGAGGGGCACCATTCGGCGCTGTCAGGGATGATGCAGTCGCTCTCAGTGCCGTTTGAGTCGCACATGAAGCGGTTTATCGAGCAGTGGCGGCGGTCCATTGCGCCGGAGCGGCTGACGAAGCAGGCGATGGATGGCGGGCAGCTGATGCGCATCTCGCACAACGTGATCCTGGCGCATGAGGACAAGACGTATCCGGGGGCGTTTATTGCGTCAGCTTCCATACCGTGGGGCGCGAGCAAGGGCGATGACGACCTGGGCGGCTACCACCTGGTGTGGACGCGCGATATGGTGCAGAGCGCGACGGCTATTCTGGCGTGCGGGCGGGTGGAGACGGCGCGGCGCGCCCTGGTGTACCTGGCATGCACACAGCGGCCGGACGGCAGCTTTGCGCAGAATTTCTGGATTGACGGCACGCCGTACTGGACTGGGCTACAGCTGGATGAGATTGCGTTTCCGATCCTTCTGGGCTGGCGGCTGTGGAAGCTGGGCGGGCTGGGAAACTTTGATATCTGGCCGTTCGTCGAGGCGGCGGCGGGGTGCCTGGTGCGCTATGCGCCGGTGACGCAGCAGGAACGGTGGGAAGAGAACGCGGGCTATTCTCCGTCGACGCTGGCGGTGGTGATATCCGCTCTGGTGTGCGCGGGGGATGTTGCGCGGGCGCATGGAAGGCCGCTCATTGCGGGATTCTTTGAAGGCTATGCGGACTGGATCGAGAGCCACCTGGAAGACTGGACGGTGACGGACGACAGCATGCTGGACCCGGAGGTGAAGCGGCACTACATGCGGATACGGCCGCCGATGTGCGGCGATCCGTTTGCGCCGGTGAACTGCGAAACGATGATGGTGCATACGTCTAATCGCGCACCGGATGAAGAACATGAGTTCGATGCGCGGGTGCTGGTTGACGCGGGCTTCCTGGAACTGGTGCGGTACGGGATCCGGCGGGCGGATGATCCGCTGATCGTGGACTCGCTGAAGGTAGTGGACAAGGTATTGAAGGTCAATACGCCGTATGGGCCGTGCTGGCGGCGCTATAACCACGATGGCTATGGGCAGCGGAAGGATGGCGGCGCATACGACGGATGGGGGCAGGGACGCGCGTGGCCTTTGCTGACGGGCGAACGCGCGCACTATGAACTGGCGGCGGGGCGCGATGTGAGCAGCTACATCAAGGCGATGGAGGGCTTCAGCTCCTTTGGCGGGATGCTGCCGGAGCAGATATGGGACTGCGCGGATATACCGGAACGGGAGATGTTTTTTGGGCGGTCAGCGGGTTCGGCGCAGCCGCTGGTGTGGGCACATTCAGAGTATGTGAAGTTGCTGCGTTCAGTGGCGGACGGCAAGGTGTTTGACCGCATTTCGGTGGTGGAGGAGCGGTACTGCGCGAAGGCGAGCCAGCGCAAGAACTACAGCAAGGTCGAGGTCTTTCAATTGACGCGGAAGATATCGGCGATGGATGCGGACAGGATGCTGTACGTGCTGGATCCGGCGGCGTTTGAGCTGGTGTGGAGCACGGACGGGTGGCAGACGGTGAATCATACGCAGGCGACGAAGCTGGGGCTGGCGGGGTTCAATGTGCAGGTGCCGAAGGAAGCGACGGAGCGGGCGGAGAGCATCGTGTTCACGCTGCACTGGCCGGCGGAGGATCGCTGGGTGGGGACGAATTTTGAAGTGAAGCTGCAGAGAACAAGCGCTAGAAGCTAGGGATGGTGGTGCGCGGTCGTGGGAGTTGTTGTGGGATGCGCGCACCCAAAGGCGGAGATGTCTGGCAGTTGTCTTGCGTAAGGGCTGGCAGAGAGCCGGTCGCAGAATTCAGCAATAAATTCATTTTTCGATATGTGACCCGGTAACCACACGTCATCGAGGATCTGCCGCGCGGTTACGCTGTGGCCCGTATATATCAGGTTGAGCATTGTTTCCCAGAGTAATGGCGGCGGAAAGTTGTTTTCCCATTCTGCAGAGCGAATCTGCGTTTGAGTCTGTACAAGGGTGTCTCTGGAAGGCAGTGGTTTCGCCATCCGTGAGGGAGCCAGAGCGTAGTTCTTTCCATTGAAGCGAAGAATGATTTTTGGAGCCGGTGACCCCTCGAAGGACGTATGCCAGTAGGAAAAGGTGAAATCCCACCCGAGAAATTCATAGATTCCTTTGTGGTCAAGGTCCTCGAAGTGTGCATAATCTGAGTCCTCGGCATCGATGGTTGTAATCTGGCGGACGGTGTTTCCAAGCTCAAGTACGTGAAATTGATAGCAACAATGTGCTCCGCCACTCCACTCATTGAGGATAACGTCAGGCTTTCCGTATCCGGTCAGGTCGGTGCCGATGGGGATAATGGGAATCTTCGAGCCGTCATCCAGCGTGTCGCCAGCATTCACACTATTGCCGATGTAAAAGACGCCACCCCTGCGAGAAAAAACGAGATGCCCAGCTCTATCAATTTCGATGCACCCATCGTCGTCGTAACTCCTATACGTGCGCGTTCTGTAGTTCTGGAAAATTTGTGTGCTGTCGAGCTTCATTCCGGTATGGCAAGCACTGGCGGTTAGCCCCGGCTTCTTCATCTGCACGGCCTGCTGAGCTACAGCGGCAGTAAGGGTGCCAGCAATCAAAAGTAACGATGCCACATATGCAAGGCGCATAACGAACTCCGCAAGCCGGACTGGGGCTGATTCTCGAAAGCAATTATACGGTCGAGTTCGCGACGGAAGAATCGCGAAGGGAAGCAGATTCTTCACTGCGTTCAGAATGACAATTCTGAAAAGTTGGTGCAGCGGAAGCTCTTTGGCGGAATGGGGGACGCGGGGAGCGTCGGGATCCTTCGCGCAAAGGCGCGCTCAGGATGACACTTTCAATATTGGGGGATGACAGCAAATGTGGGCGGGAGCGTTCGCGCCCATGCGACTTCGCTCAGGGCAGGCTCTGCGCGAATGCCCCTCTCATCCCGCGATGGAACTGCATGATGAATGGGGCACCCGGCATTCCGACTGGGAGAGATTTGCGCGCGTCGCGCGGCCGTCGCGATGAAACTGCGACGCTATCCCACCTTAGCCACGATAAAACTGTGGCGAAGATGGGGCACCCAGAGTGGTGGCGATACGGAAGCAGATTCTTCGCTGCGCTCAGAATGACAATCCAAAAAATGCTCAGGATGACAATTCAAAAATGCTCAGAATGACAATTCAAACAACAACGCATTGCAGATCAGGCGCGGCCGGTGAACTCTTTGGTTTCGGTGGAGACACGGACCTTTTCGCCTTCCTTGATGAAGAGGGGGACGCGAATCTCGAGGCCGGTTTCGAGCCTGGCGAGCTTGGTGACGCTGCCGCTGGAAGTGTCGCCGCGGACGGCGGGTTCGGTGTGGGCTACGTCAAGCTCTACGAAGATGGGCAACTGCAGGCCGATGGGGTTGCCGTTGTATTTCAGGAGCTGCAGCATGGCGCCTTCGAGCAGGTAGTCGAGGGCGTTGCCGACCATTTCGCTGGTGAGGGTCATGGTTTCGTAGGTGACCTGATCGAGGAAGTGGGAGCCATCGGCGTCACTGTAGAGGTAGGAGGCTGGGACGAGCTCGAGGTCCGGCTCCTTGAAGCGGTCATTAGCTTTGAAGGTCTTGTCGAAGACGGCGTTGGTGAGCAGGTTGCGCATCTTCAGGCGGACAAGCGTCTGGCCGCCGCGGGCAGTGGGCGTGCTGATATCAGAATCCAGGCAGGCGTAGGGTGCGTTTTCGTACTCGAACATCATCTTGCGCTTAATGTTGATTGCTTCCAGCAGTGTGGCCATGAATCCAGTATAAAGTCAGCGAGTCAGCAGGTGAGCGTTTGTGCGGCGGAAGCTGGAAACGGTATGGGTGACGCGAGGGAGCGTCTGGATTCTTCGCTGCGCTCAGAATGACACTTCAAAAGAAGTGGAGGGAATTGGTTCAAATTGGTCTTCGCCAGACTGCCGCCTGCGGTCTTGCTACACTAGCTTGGGATAAAAACACATAAAAGAGGGCGTGCCCCACGCCGTCAAAGAAGGATTTAATGAGCACTCTGGACCAGCTTTCTGTAAATGCCCTCCGTTTTCTGGCCGTCGACGCTGTGCAAAAGGCCAATAGCGGCCATCCTGGAGCCCCGCTCGGATGCGCACCCGTCACCTACCTGCTCTACAACAAGCTGATGAAGCACGATCCGGCTGACCATAAGTGGACGGACCGCGACCGCTTCATCCTGTCAAACGGACACGCTTCCGCGCTGCTGTATTCCGTGCTGCACCTGACCGGGTATGACGTGAAGATGAGCGATCTGCAGAGCTTCCGCCAGTGGCACTCGATTACGCCTGGCCACCCAGAGTACGGCGAGACCCCGGGCGTGGAAGTGACGACCGGCCCGCTGGGCCAGGGATTTGCCATGGCCGTGGGTATCGCGGTGGCAGAGAAGCATCTTGCGGCGACGTATAACCGGCAGGGCTTCGACATTGTGGACCACTACACTTACGTGCTGTGTGGCGATGGCGATCTGATGGAAGGCATCTCGCATGAGACGGCTTCGCTAGCCGGAACGCTGGGCCTGGGCAAGCTGATCGTGTTCTATGACGACAACCTGATCTCACTGGATGGCCCGACGGAGCTGAGCTATACGGAAGACGTAGCCAAGCGCTTTGAGGCATATGGCTGGCAGACGCTGTGGGTGGAAGATGGCAACGACCTGGAGCGCATGGAGAAGGTAGTAGCCGAGGCCAAGGCAGAGACGGGCAAGCCGACGCTGGTGCTGATGCGGACGGTGATTGGTTACGGCAGCCCCAAGGCAGGCACCAAGGGCGCGCATGGCGAGCCGCTGGGCGCAGAGGCCGTGGCAAGCACCAAGAAGACGCTGGGCTGGCCCGAAGACAAGTTCTTTTACGTTCCCGACGAAGTGCAGAAGAACTACGGCGCCGCGAAGGTGAACGGCAAGAAGGCGCACGACGCATGGAAGGAGCACTTCGCGAAGTACGCGACTGCGTATCCGGAGGTGGCGGCGGAGTTTGAGCGCGTGATCTCAGCGAAGCTGCCGGCGAACTGGACGGAGAAGATTCCGGTATTCGGGCAGGAGAAGGCGATTGCGACTCGCACGGCGGGCGGCAACGTGATGCTGGCGGTCCAGAATGTGCTGCCGGAGCTGTTTGGCGGCGCGGCTGACCTGACGTCTTCGACGAAGACAATCTTCAAGAGCGAAAGCTTCCACGTGGACCCCGCCGGACGCAACGTGTTCTTCGGTGTTCGCGAGTTTGGCATGTGCGCGATGGTGAACGGCATGGCGGCGCACGGTGGGCTGATTCCGTTTGGCTCGACGTTCTTCGTGTTCTCTGACTACGCTCGTCCGGCACTGCGCATGGCAGCGCTGATGAGCGTGCATTCACTGTTCGTGTTCACGCATGATTCGATCGGCCTGGGCGAAGATGGGCCGACGCACCAACCGGTGGAGCACTTGATGGCACTGCGCGCGATTCCGCAGTTGACGGATTTCCGTCCGGCGGATGCGAATGAGACGGCGGCGTGCTGGCAACTGGCAGTGGAGCGGCCGAGCGCAAGCTTCATGGCGCTTTCGCGGCAGGACCTGCCGGTACTGGATGCAGCCAAGACCAAGGCGGGCGTGAAGCATGGCGCGTACATTCTGGAAGAGGGCAGCGCCAAGCCGGACGTAATCCTGGTGGCGACGGGCTCGGAAGTGGATCTGGCGCTGAAGTCGGCTGCTGAGCTGAAGACTGGCGGAGTGACGGCGCGGGTAGTATCCATGCCGAGCTGGAAGATCTTTGACGAGCAGGATGCATCCTATAAGGCGACGGTATTTCCGGCGGAGATTCCGGCGGTATCCATTGAAGCAGGCGCATCGCTGGGCTGGTGGAAGTACGTCGGCTCACATGGCGCGGTAATTGGGCTGGACCGCTTCGGCGCCAGCGCACCGGGCAAGATTGCGATGGACAAGCTAGGCTTCAACGTGGCCAATGTGGTGGAACACGCCAAGAAGGTTATCGCAGGAAAGAAGTAGCAAAGACAAAAGACCAAGACTCAGCGGATGAAACGGAAGACGCGGGATTTACACGGATAGAGCAAAAACATTTTTAAGATTTAAAGATGATTTGATCTGTGTTGAGCCGCAGAGCCGTGGCATCCGTGCTGAGGTTTTTGCAATGGAGAGGGATGCTATGAAGATCGCAATCGCCGCCGACCATGCAGGTTTTCCGCTGAAGGAAGAGGTTCGCGAACATATTCGCGGACTGGGCCACGATGTGGTGGACCTGGGAGCGTTCAATACCGAGCCGTCAGATTATCCGGATTTTGCCGCGGCAGTGGGCAAGGAATTGATGGCGGGGCGGGTGGAGCGCGGCGTACTGATCTGCGGCTCCGGCGTGGGCGTGTGCATTGCGGCGAACAAGATGCCGGGCGTGCGCGCAGGCATGTGCCATGACACCTATTCCGCACACCAGGGCGTGGAGCATGACCAGATGAACGTGCTGGTGCTGGGCGCGCGCATCATTGGGACCGCACTGGCATTTGAATGCGTAGATGCGTATCTGAAGGCGACGTTTATCGCGACGGAACCGCGTTTTGTGCGGCGGCTGAACAAGGTGATGGCGATTGAAGCGCTGTATATGCCGAAAGCAGCAGCTTCCAGCCGCTAGATCTTAGCTGTTAGCTATTTCAGATGCTGGTGGTTCTTATCGTGCATATGCTGCATCCAATTTCTATGACAGTGACTAAGAACGAGAAAACCGCACAACGCGTATGGTTCATCACCGGCTGTTCTTCGGGCTTCGGACGGCTGCTTGCGGAGCAGGTATTGAAGGCGGGCGACAAGGTGGTGGCGACCGCGCGGAATATCGCGAGCATTGCCGACCTGGAGAAGACATACGCGAAGACGGCGCGGGCGCTCTCACTGGATGTGACGCATCCGGAGCAGATACGGGCGGCGGTGGACCAGGCGCTGGAACACTTTGGCCACGTGGACGTGCTGGTGAACAATGCCGGTTATGGATTGATGGCGGCGATCGAAGAAGCCAGCGATGACGAGATCAAGCGCGTAATCGAGACGAATGTGTATGGCACGGTGAACGTGACACGCGCATTTCTGCCGCACTTCCGGGCACGGCGCAGCGGACATATTTTGAATGTGTCGTCGATTGCGGGGATTATTTCGACGCCGGGGCTGGGATATTACAACCTGACGAAGTTTGCGGTGGAGGGATTCACCGAAGCGCTGGCGACGGAGCTGACGCCCCTGGGCGTGAAGGTGACGATCATTGAGCCGGGGCCGTTCCGCACGAAGTTCCTGGGCGGGTCAGCGGTGTTCGCCAAGGCGCGGATTGAGGATTACAAGGAGACCGCGGGCAAGACGCTGGATACGATGACGGCGTACGCAGGCCAGCAGAAGGGCGATCCATTGAAGGCCGTGGAGGCGATTGTGCAAGTGGTGAATTCGCCAGAGCCTCCGCTGCGGCTGTTGCTGGGTGCGGCGGCATGGCGGCGGTTCCATGACAAGATCGAGCTGCTGGAGCGTGATGCGAAGGCGTGGGAAAAGGTCACGCTGGGCGCGGATTTTCCGGAGAAGTAAGCAGAGCAGTCATGCGCAAGAAAGTTTCAAAATACTCATGAAAGATTGAGTCGCAGACGCTTCCCCTATGACAGAGATTAAGACGATCTACTTCGATATTGGCGGCGTGCTGCTGACCAATGGCTTTGATGAATATCAACGCGCGCGGGTGCTGCCGCGGTTCGGCGTGGACCTGGCAGACTATGAGGCACGGCATCCGGCGGCCAATCATAAGTGGGAGCGCGGGTTGTGTACGGAGCGCGACTACTTCAACGAGACACTTTTTTATAAGCCGCGCGACTTCAGCTTTGACGATGTGTGGGCGGCGGTGAAAGCGGAGTCGCGGGTGCTGGATGCCGGGTGCTTCGACATCCTGGCAGAGCTGGTTGCGGCGGGCCGCTACCGGCTATGCACGCTGAATAATGAATCGCGAGAACTGAATGACTATCGGCTGCAGGTGTTCGGCCTGACACGCTACTTCGACACATTTATCTGCTCAGGGTATGTGAACGAGATGAAGCCGCACCTGAACATCTACCGCTCTGCGCTGGAACTGACGCAAGCTCCGGCGGCGGAGAGCGTGTTCATTGACGACCGCGCGGAGAACCTGGAGCCGGCGCGGGAACTGGGCATGAGCGGCATCCAATTTCAAGGTTCGGAGCAGTTGCGCAGGGAGCTAGGGAGGCTCGGTATCGCCGTAGGATGAATTTGGCATCAGAACTCTTAATCCCCGAGGAGGAAGACGCTATGGAAATCGGTTTAATCGGACTAGGCAAGATGGGCTTCAAGATGGCGGAGCGTCTGCAGCTGGGCGGCCACAAGGTGGTGGGCTTTGATACGTCAGCCGACGTGGTGAAGAACTTCAACGCAACCGGCAATATCGGTGTGATCACGCTGGAAGATATGGTGAAGAACCTGGCTGCGCCGCGGGCGATCTGGATCATGGTGCCGCAGGGCGATCCGGTGGACGAGACGATTGCCAAGCTGGAACCGCTGCTGGAGAAGGACGATACGCTCATTGACGGCGGCAATTCGAACTACAAGGATTCGCAGCGACGCTATGCACAGGTGAAGGCGAAGGGTCTGAATTTTGTGGATGCAGGCACGTCCGGCGGGGTATGGGGATTGACCGAGGGCTACAGCCTGATGATTGGCGGCGATAAGGAGCCGATTGAGCGGCTGACGCCAATCTTTGAGACGCTGGCACCGGCGAAAGACAAGGGTTGGGGGCGAGTGGGGCCTTCGGGCGCGGGGCATTATGTGAAGATGATTCATAACGGGATTGAATATGGGTTGATGCAGTCGTATGCCGAGGGATTTTCCATTCTGCGGGCGAAGGATGAGCTGGAGCTGGACCTGGCGCAGGTGGGCGAGATATGGCGGTTCGGATCAGTAGTGCGGTCGTGGCTGCTGGATATTACGGTGGATGCGCTGCAGAAGAATCCAGAGCTGGAAGGCATGGAGCCGTATGTGACGGATTCCGGCGAAGGGCGCTGGACAGTGTTTGAGGCGATTGATTTGAATGTATCCGCGCCGGTGATTACGGAATCTTTAATTCGACGGCTGCGTTCGCGGGAAGAGAATAATTTCACGGACCGTATGCTGGCCATCATGCGGTATGAGTTTGGCGGGCATTCGGTGAAAAAGGCATAGTCCTGCGCGGGCGGCGAACGCGCTTCGCGCCGCCTTCGCGGAACGGTATTCAAAGAAAGTAGATTTACGGAGAGAACGATATGGCGACCCTGGAAGTCAGCATTACACCCGAAGCAGTGAAGGCGAGTCAGCAGCAGGAGCGCAAGCCGGAGCCGTGCATCGCGGTTATTTTTGGCGCTTCTGGCGATCTGACCAAGCGTAAGCTGCTGCCTGCGCTCTTTCACCTGGAGCAGTCGGGCTTGCTGCCGAAGGAGTTTGCGGTGGTGGGCGTGGCGCGGCGGCCGCTGGGCGATTCGTTTGCGCAGGACATGCGTGACGGCATTGTGAAGGGCGGCGGCGTGGATGAAGGAGATTCCAAGCTGACTCCGTTTATCGAACGCGTGAAGTATCACGCGATGAACTTTGACGATGATGGCGGCTATGAGCAGTTGAAGAGCTTGCTGGCGGATCTGGACAAGCAGTACGGGACGAAAGGGAACCGGCTTTTCTACCTGGCGACATCGCCGGAGTATTTTTCCGACATCATCAACCGGCTGGGTGCGCACGGATTGAATAAACCTGACGCTGGCGGCACATGGGTGCGGGCGATCATCGAGAAGCCTTTCGGGCACGACCTGGAATCGGCGCGGGAACTGAACGATGACGTGAACAAGGTGTTCAGCGAAGATCAGGTCTTCCGCATCGACCACTACCTGGGCAAGGAAACGGTACAGAACATCCTCGTCTTCCGGTTTGCCAATGGCATTTTTGAGAATGTGTGGAACCGAAACTACATTGACCACGTGCAGATCACGGCGGCGGAAGAGATTGGCATTGAGGGGCGCGGGCCTTTCTACGAGCGGGCGGGCGCGCTGCGCGATGTGGTGCAGAACCACGTGATGCAGCTGCTCTCGTATGTGGCGATGGAGCCGCCGATCTCGTTTGAGGCGGAGCAGATGCGGGTGGAGAAGTTGAAGGTGTGGCGCGCGATCCGTCCCATCCCGATCAACGACACGGCACGCGGACAGTATGGGCCGGGGATTGTGGACGGGGAAAAGGTAATTGGCTACAGGGATGAAGACCGCGTGGACGCCGATTCGCAGACGGAGACGTTTGCCGCGCTGAAGCTGCAGATTGATAACTGGCGCTGGGCTGGGGTTCCGTTCTACGTGCGCGCGGGCAAGCGGATGGCGAAGCGGTATACGGAGATCACGATACAGTTCAAACAGCCGCCGCTGCTGATGTTCCACGACAATAAGTCATCTTGTGGGCCGGGAATTGAGCCGAATATTATCTCGATGCGCATCCAGCCGGACGAGGGTATTGCGCTGCGGTTTGGCGCGAAGGTGCCGGGGCCGAGCATGACGATCTGCCCGGTGAATATGGACTTCAACTACGCCGCTGCATTTGGCGTGTCGAGTGCCAATGGGTATGAACGGCTGCTGCTGGATGCGATCCTTGGCGATGCCACACTGTTTGCACATCGCGATGGCGTGGAGGCAACGTGGGCGCTGATGACACCGATCCTGGAAGCGTGGAAGCTGCGCAAGAAGGATTATCCGAACTATGCTGCCGGGACGTGGGGGCCAGAGGTCTCTGACGATCTGATCCAGCGCGACGGCCGTGAGTGGCGGAACTTTGGCACGAACAAATAAAGGCAAGAGCAGATTCCGCGGACTACACGGCGGAGTGACAAATCATTAGACTGAAATGCGATGCCATCCAAACTGACGCTCCGCTTCTACGTGTTTCCGAATGCTGCCGCGCTGGCTGATGCGGCTGCAAAATATTTCATTACCCGCATACCGGAGCCGGATTCAACGGCAGTGGCGCGCATTGCTATCTCCGGCGGAACCACGCCGAAGGCGATGCTGCGCGACCTGGGCTCTGAGGCCTATGTGCGCTACACGCACCGCTGGGAGAACCTGCACCTGTACTGGGTGGATGAACGCTGCGTGCCACCGGATGATGCCCAGTCAAACTACCACATGACGGAAGAGGCGCTGCTGGCGTGGGTGCCGCTGCCGCCGGAGAATGTGCATCGCATGGAAGGCGAACTGGAGCCGGCGGTAGCTGCGGCACGCTACGAGAGCGAGCTGCGCAACAGCTTCCGGCTGGAAGGCGCGGAGGTGCCGAGCTTCGACCTACTGCTACTGGGGATGGGGCCGGACGGGCACACGGCATCACTGTTTCCGCATACGGAAGCGCTGGATGCGATGGTGGAACTGGTGGTGGCAAACCATGTGCCAAAGCTGGATGCATGGCGCATTACACTGACGTGGCCGGTGATCAACCAGGCGAAGGAAGTAGTTTTTCTGATCGAGGGAGCCGAAAAAGCAGATATTCTGCATGAGGTACTCTTCGGGCCGCGCGATCCGGAGCGGTTGCCGTCACAGCTGATTAAGCCGGCAAGCGGTACGCTGGTTTTTCTACTGGATGAAGCGGCAGCGGCAAGGATTCCGCGCGAAGGTGCACAGCAGCATGGGCCAATCTGGTCAAACGTGATTGAGGTGGAACGATGATTCTGGCAGGAGACGTAGGCGGCACCAAGGTTCACCTGGCTCTTTACAGCTTTGAGCAGGGCCGCCTGCAAAGCATCCGCGACAAGAAGTTTCCTGCACAGAATTATGACGGGCTGGAAAAGATCGTGCTGGAGTTTTTGAGCGGCGAGACCGAGCCGATCACGGCGGCGTGCTTTGGCTGCCCTGGGCCGGTGAAAGACAACCGGCTGAAGCTAACCAACCTGCCGTGGACGCTGGATGGGCGCAAGCTCTCAGCGGAGTTGAAGATCGATCACGTATTTCTGATTAACGACCTGGAAGCGAACGGCTATGGAATTCCTGAGCTGTCGCCTGAGTCGGTCTTCACACTACATGAGGGTGATCCGGGATCGGTCGGGCACCGTGCTCTGATCTCCGCAGGCACCGGGCTGGGCGAGGCAGTGCTGATCTGGAATGGACGTATCCATGTGCCGATACCGTCAGAGGGCGGGCATGCGGATTTTGCGGCGCGCAATGATCTGGAGATTGAACTGCTGCAGTATCTACGGGCGACGCTGAAGGGCCGCGTGAGCTGGGAGCGGGTGGTTTCCGGCCTTGGGTTGAAGAATATTTATGCGTTTCTGCGCGATGCCAAGAAGATGGAAGAGCCAGCTTGGCTGCAGGAACGTATCAGCAAGGAAGACCCGAACGCGGTGATTGGCCAGTGCGGCGACAAGAACCCGGGTGAAGAGGGCTACTCCGAACTGTGCGCGCAGACGCTGGAGATGTTTGTGTCAGCGTATGGGGCGGAGGCGGGAAACAGTGCGCTGAAGGTGCTGGCAGCGGGTGGAATTTACCTGGGCGGCGGCATTGCGCCGAAGATTCTGCACAAGATGCAGGATGGCGCGTTTACCCGCGCATACCTTGATAAAGGAAGACTTTCGCCGCTGCTGGAGAGCATTCCGGTGCGAGTGATCCTGGACGACAGTTGTGCGCTGATGGGTGCGGCAGCGTATGCCGAAGCGCGCGCGGCGGCCATCTCAGGAAGTTCGGAACGCGCGGCTTCCGTGGCGGTTTAGCGGGGACAATCCGCGATAAATTGGGGAGACCGGCGGGAGCATTTCGCGCCCATTCGACTCCGCTCAGGGCAGACTCGCGGGACAGCCGATGATTCCGCGGGACATTTGGCGTAGTACCCGGCTGAAACATGTACCATTAATTTATAGAGTTAATTTGAGGAGTTCCTGTATGCCGATCCGTCGCTTCTGTTCGTTGACTGCACTGGTTGTTCTTTCTGCCGCAGCACTTATCGCAGGGCCTGATGCGGAGGCGCAGAGGCTGCCGGGCGGGGTGGTTCCGGAGCATTACACGCTGGCGCTGACGCCGGACCTGAAGGCAGCGACATTTACCGGCACCGAGAGCATCGGCATCCAGGTAGAGAAGCCGACGAACAGCATCACGCTGAATACGGCGGAGATCAAGATACAGGACGTGACGGTAGAGCAGGCCTGCGATGGCTGCCAGAACGGCAACGGGCTGAAGCTGACGGGCACCGTGGCCTATGACGACGCGAAGGAGCAGGCGACGTTCACTTTTCCTGACACGCTGCACGCCGGGCACGCCGTGCTGCATGTGGAGTACACCGGCATACTGAATGACAAGCTGCGCGGGTTCTATCTATCCAAGACGCCCACGCGCAACTATGCGGTGACCCAGTTTGAGCCGACGGACGCGCGCCGCGCCTTCCCCAGTTGGGACGAGCCGGCGTTCAAGGCGACCTATGACCTGGCGCTTACGGTGGACGCCGGAGATAACGTGATTGCGAATACCCCGGTGCTGACGGATGCGCCCGCGGATGCGGGCAAGCACACCATCACCTTTGCGACGACGCCGAAGATGTCGACTTACCTGGTGGCGTTCCTGGTGGGCGACTTCAAGTGCATCAGCGGCGGAGCGGACGGCGTGCCAATCAGGGTATGCGCGACCCCGGACAAGGTGCAGTACGGCAAGCTGGCGCTGGATGTGGCGCAGCACACGCTGCACTACTACGACACCTACTTCGGCATTAAGTACCCGATGCAGAAGCTGGATATGATCGCGCTGCCGGATTTTGAAGCGGGCGCGATGGAGAACTTCGGAGCCATCACGTATCGCGAGACCGACCTGCTGCTGGACGAGGCGCATGCTTCCATTCCGCAACAGAAGCGGGTGGCCGTGGTGGTGACACACGAGATGGCGCACCAGTGGTTCGGCGACATGGTGACCATGCAGTGGTGGGACAATCTTTGGCTGAACGAAGGGTTCGCGACGTGGATGGAGACAAAGGCCGCGAACGACTTCAACCCTGCATGGAAGTACAAGCAGGATGAAGCTTCTGACCTGGACGGCACGCTGAATACCGATGCGCAGACCACCACGCGGACCATTCGGGCGAAGGCGGATACGCCGGCGGAGATCAACGAAGAGTTTGACGGCATTGCATACGGCAAGGCAGGAGCGGTGATCGGCATGGTGGAGCACTACCTTGGCGAGGAGACTTTCCGCGAGGGCGTACACAACTACCTGGCCGCGCACATGTATGGCAATGCGACGGCAGAGGACTTCTGGAACGCGCAGACCGCGACCAGCCACAAGCCGGTGGACAAGATCATGCAGACGTTTGTGACGGAGGCGGGCGTGCCGCTGCTGACGTTTGGCCCGGAAATCGTGGGTAAGACGCGCACGGTGAAGGTGACGCAGAGCCGCTTCTATCTCTCGCCAACATCCCCCGGCAGCCGCGAGCAGCATTGGACGGTTCCGGTGTGCTTCAAGTCAACCAAGGCAAGCGCATGCGAGCTAGTGACGGACGCGAGCGGCACGATCGCAGTGCCAGCGGGTCCGTTGTTCTATGCAAATGCGGATGCGAAGGGATATTACCGCAGCGCGTACACCAGGGAAGAGCAGAAGGCGATTGCAGCGCGCGCGGAGGCGGGATTGAGCCCGACGGAACGGATGGGACTGGTGGGCGACGTGTGGGCGCTGATGCGTTCGGGACAGGGCAGCGTAGGCGGCTACATGGACCTGGTGGCCGGGCTGCGGAACGAGAGCGAAGCGCAGGTACAGGCGTCCGCTCTGAGCAAGTTGCAGGCGGTGGAAGACCGCATTGCGGATGAGCAGGATGCAAAGCGGCTGAAGGCGTGGGTTGTGGCGACGTATGCGCCGGTGTATGCCAAGCTGCCACCGACCGGCGGCACGCCGGACCAGCAGCAGTTGCGGGCGCTTCTGTTTGGCGTACTGGGCACTGCCGGCGACCAGGGCGTACTGGCTGAGGCGCGGCGGCTGACGAACAAGTATGTAGCCGATCCGAACAGCGTGGACGCAGAGATTGCAGGCAGCGCGGTTCCGTTGGCTGCACAGCATGGCGACGCGGCACTGTATGACAAGCTGCTGGCGCTGAGCAAGAGCGCAAGCAACCCGGATGTGCAGACTACGGCGCTGTATAACCTCTCAAGCTTTACCGATCCGAAGCTGGTGACACGGACGCTGGATTATCTATCGAGCGGCGGTGTGCGCAACCAGGACAGCTGGATTTTGTACGGACTGTTGCTGCGCCGCGTGAGCACACGGCAACAGACGTGGGACTACATCCGCGCACACTGGGCGGAGACGAAGGCGCAACTGACGACAGCATCGGGCGCACGGCTGGTAGGTGCGACGGGCATATTCTGCTCAGTGGAGAAGCGGGATGAAGTTGTGAGCTTCTTCAAGGCGAATCCGGTGGAAGCAGCAGCCCGGACGCAGAAGAAGGCAATCGACAGCATCAATGACTGCATCCAACTGCGTACGGCCCAGGGGGCGAATCTGAAGGTGTGGTTGGACCACAACGCTCCGCAGTAGGGTTGTTGAAAACAAGGCAAAAGGTCCTTTTTGGGACAAATGAAGGCCCATAAGACTATGAAATCACGGGTTTTTCATGGAATTCACAAAAGAGGGGTTGCAAGGCAAGGATTTGAGACGTATAAGGGTGAGGTAGGATTTTGGGGTGGCATATACCACTTTGTTCAGGATGGATGGGGGCAGTTGAACCCAAAATGAATTTCTTGTAATGTTTTGCGGTTAGGTTTGACAGTGTTCCATCGGTTCGATAAATTTTCTACAGAGGCCACTCATGAAGAAGTCATTACTAGTTGTAGGAACTGTTCTCTTTCTCGCAGCCGCTCTGCCGCTGCACGCACAATCCGGTTGCGGTGATTCGCCGGAAGCTCCGACCGCGATCCTCGCGCTGGTTGGATCTGCTGGTGCGTTTCTGGTCTCTGCGCGTGCCCGTTTCAATGCACGCAAATCGAAGAAAGACTAGTTCACTTCAGCCGTAACCCGAGATTTGTAGCAAAATTATGCCAGCGACTCCTGACGCAGATAACTTTCCAGCTTTTCTGCGCCAGGAGTTGAGTGGCTTTTTTACGTTTAAGCCTGTACTGGCGCTGCTGGTGGCGCTCGCCGGTACGCTGGCTATCTTCCCGACGCTCGATTACCTATGGGCGATGTGGGTATACGACCCCCTGAAATCGCTTGGCATGTTCATCCCGCTGGTAAGCCTGGCGCTGCTGTTGCGCGCATGGCGGAGCATTGGGTGGGAGATTCGCGGCACAGGGTGGGGTCTGGTTCTTATTCTGATAACGATAGCTGCTGTGCATCTGCGTTCGCAGGCGGTGCTGCTGCTGGTGCTGTCAGCCTCGTGGTCACTGTATATCCCGCCGCACGGGGTGGTGATCTTCGCGTATGCGAGCGGGGTGGTGCTGCTGTTTGGCGGAACGCGGTTGTACCGCGCAGCGCTGTTTCCGATTCTGCTGCTGTTGTGCGTCGATCCGGTTCCACACATCTTCAACGTGTTTGTGGATCTGCCGTTGCAACGCATCTCCGCGCATGTGGCGCGCGGCTTTGCCATGGCACTGGGGCAGCCGCTCACTCCGGACCAGTTGCGACTGATGTTTACGCCGGATTTCGGCATGTTCATCGCGCCCGGTTGTAATGGCATTCGCGGTGCGACGACGATGGGCTACATCGCGCTGGTGGCTGGGTATATCTACCGCTTCCGTCCGCGGGTGTGGGCGCTGCTGGTGGCAGGCGCAGTGCTGCTGGGCTATGTGTTCAACTTTCTGCGGCTATGCGTGCTGGTGCTGTATTACCTGGTGGCGCTAAAGATTGTATGGATGCAGGACAAGGCGACCGGCGGAGACTACATCATTGGCGCATGCCTGTTTACGATTGCGGCGGCGCTGCTGGTGCTGGCGATTCGCAAGGCGGGGAACAAGCGCGGGCTGACGGAGCCGGCACATACGGGCGATCCTGACGCGCTGGCGATTGCGGCGGCACAGGATGAACAGGCCCAGCGCAGCTACTATCCGCGATTGTTTGCGCTGCTGGGTTTGGTGGTGCTGGGTTCGATTGCGTATGCAGTGCCGGCGACCACGAAGATTGTGCGGGGCATCAGCGGAGCGGAGCATCATCAGGCGGCGGCGTTCACCGGACATTTTCCGCAGCAGATGGGAGCGTACACGCTATCGCGCACGTGGAAGGAACAGCTCTCAACCGGCGTCATCATCTACGAGTGGGCGGAGTATGTGCGGAACGATAATGGGCTGCGCATCCAGATGGGCATTTCGCCGGTGCTGGGCGCGCACGATACGACGCTGTGCCATGTGGCGCGGGGCGAAGATGCGATCTGGCAGGGGACCATCAGCATGCCGTCTTCCGGGAACAGCAATGAATCATTCAGCGCGTCAATGTACAACGACGGCGTGAGCCAGTTTGTGGAGGCGAGTACACAGTGCACGCTGGCGGGTTGCGGTGAGTACACGGTGGTGCATTCGCACTTCGGCATTATCTTCAGCCTGCCGCACGCGGGGACGCTGCTGCAGCAGCCGGGGGAATCCAAGCCGCTGCCGGTACTGCTGCGGGCCGAGACGACGGATGTGGCGATGCCGAAAGATACTGCGCGGACGCTGCTGCTGGGCGAGCTACGTGGATTTGTAAACGAGATCAACCTGGCGGAACTGACCAGTGAGTATCGCGGGCCAGCCAGCGCCGATGGCATGCCGGTACAGTAAAGACGGCGTTTATAGCCGCTTTGTGCCGGGGTTTAAGCGAATGGCGTAAAATTCGCACAGTTCTCAGTTCTTCATTTTCATTCTGCCGGTGGCCCATCTATGCGTTTCTGTCGAACTGCTTTCTGCTCATCGATCGTTCTTCTCACCGTTTTGTGCGGTGCGCTGCTCACAGGGTGCAGTAGCAACTCGGTAGCAGCCCCGACGGATCCGGGTCTGGCGTTCACGACGGTACCGCCGCAGGTCTATGGCAATGCACCCATCACGGTGAGCGCTGCCTCTTCTTCCGCCGCGACCATTACCTATGGGGTGACGAGCGGGCCGGCGACGATCGCGGGCACGACGGTGACGCTGACAGGCGCGGGCATGGTGATCCTGAGCGCGAGCCAGCCGGCCAGCGGAAGCTATGCGGCGGGGACGGCAAGCACAAGCTTCATGGTGTCACCGGAGGTGCCGACGGTGACCTTTGCGACGGTTCCGACGAAGGCGATTACAGCGGCGGCATTTACGGTGAGCGCGACGTCAGCTTCAAGCGGGGCAATGACGTATGCAGTGACGAGCGGCCCGGCAACGGTCTCCGGCAATACCGTGACGCTGACCGGACTGGTGGGAACGGTGGTACTGACTGCAACGCAGGCTGCTGCCGGGAATTATGCGGTGGGAACGGGAACCACCAGCTTCCTGGTGCAAGCAGGGGTGACAACATGCCCGACCACGGGCGTACTGTTCTGCGGCGTGGTGATGGCTTCGCAAACGCCGGTCAAAGGCTCGACGGTACAGCTTTATGCAGCGGGAGCGACGGGCAGCGGATCGACGCCGACGGCACTGCTGACCGGCGCGCTGACTACGGATGTGAATGGCAGCTTCAGCGTGCCATCGAGCCTTTCATGCCCCACGGCGAGCACCCCGGTGTATCTGCTGGCAAAGGGCGGGCAGGTTGGGGCGTTAGGCAGCACGAATAGCGCACTGTGGTTGATCGCTCCGCTACCGCCGTGCGGCAGCCTGGGCACGTCTACTTCGGTTGTATTGAATGAACTTTCGACGGTTGCAACAGCGGCAGCGCTGAACCACTTCTATGCAGCCGGTGGCAACATCGGCGCCAGCGTAACCAACGCGGCCGGCCTGGCACATGCCATCGCGACGGAAGAGTCGATGGTGAACCTTTCGACCGGGATCTCGCCCAGCTCAAATGCACCAGCGAATGTAACTATCGCCAGTGCGAAGCTGAATACGCTGGCGAATGCATTCTCAGCCTGCGCGGTGAGCAGCACACAATGCACCGCACTGTTCAGCGCGGCGGCAACCACGACAGCGCCCATTACCACTCCGGGAAACACGCTGGATGCTGCGTTCAATATTGCGCGCCAGCCGGGGAACAATGTGACGACGCTGTTTGCGCTGTCTACCGGCACCACGTTTACGCCGGCGCTCACCAATGCTCCGCCGGACTGGATGATGTACATCACGGTGAGCGGCGGCGGGATGAGTGAACCTACCGCGCTCGGCATTGATGGGAGCGGCAACGTATGGTCCGCAAACTACAACGAAGTGCTCTCGGAGTTTTCGCCGAACGGCACACCGGTCTATGCCAGCGGCATTACGGGTTACGGTCTGCATGAGTCATACGGCATGGCAATCGATGGGACAAATAACATCTGGGTGGCGAATGACGAGACGCCGGGCAGCCCGTACAACGGTGGTACGGTAAGCAAGTTCAGCAACGCTGGCGTCGCGCTATCAAGCGGCATCGGCTATACTACCGGACTTTATTTTCCGACGGCGATCGCATCCGATCCCAACACCAATATGTGGGTTGCGAACTATGGCAATTCAACCTACGCGCTTTACAGCAACAGCGGCAGCCAGATTACGACCAACTGCAATGCCAAGGGCTGCGGCTATGGCGAACTGGTATTCCCGGTGGCTGTTGCCGCAGACAACAGCCATGTTGGATGGGTTGCCAACCAGTCATCGAACACGGTGACGCGGATCTCTGCCGATGGCAGCACGTTGACGCCAGTTACTTGCTGCTCTGGAGCGTCTGGGTTGGCGGTGGATGCGCAGGGCTATGTGTGGGTGGCAAACTATTTTGGCGACAGCATCAGCGAACTGAGCAGCACGGGCACGGTGATCTCCGGCGGTTACACGGGCTCAGGCATTGTGCATCCGCAGGGCATTGCGGTGGATGGCAGCGGCACGGTATGGATCGCCGACTACCGCGGCAATGCATTCTCTGAACTGGCCGGTTCGCAGGCTGCATCGCCGGGCGCGGGACTCTCACCCAGCACCGGGTTTGGCAGCGATGCCGGGATGGTGGAACCCTATGCGCTGGCAATCGATGCGTCAGGCAACGTGTGGATCTCAAACCAGGCGCTGAATACACTGACGGAATTTGTAGGTGTGGCATCGCCGGTGAAGACTCCGCTGGTGGGACAACCGCAGGTTCCATAGGGTGCAATAGCCCTTGATGTTTGTGGTGAAGGATTAGAGCATTTTCCCTATTACTGTGAGCCGGATAGCGTATGCGAGTGCCGTTTTGTTGCGAAAACGGCGTCAAGAGCCAAGATTCTGGTCTACACCTATAGAGAAAATGCTCTAGCGGGCTGTTTCCGGGTTCCAGTGGTCGCTGCCGCCGAGAACGGCAGGGGTGGAGAAGGCGGCTGCCTGTGCAGGGGTGAGTTGGTGGGAGAAGGGTTCGCGCTTGCCCTGCTTAATGCCGTCCGCGCCGGGGCCGGTGGAATCGAATTCAGCATAGGTTGCGGTTTCCAGCGAGTGCGTTTCACCTTCGTGCCACTCATGCCAGCCAGCGGGCTGGATGTGTGCGCCCATCTGCGTGTGCAGATAGACGACTGCGGCATACGGGCGCCAGGGGCGGCCGAGGAAGATGTTGGTCACGCCGGGTTCGGCGGTGAGCGTGCAGTGGTTGAAGACGAAGACGCTGCCGGGCTGGTCCGTTGCGACACGGCTCTGCGCGGTAATGTAGCCGCCGGCAGCGTGAGTGGTGCTGCGAATCTCGCAGCGATCGAAGACGACGGCACCATCGCCGAAGATGAAGTCCACGTTGCCGGCAATCAGACAATCAGAGAAGTAAGAGCGGGCAGGTGTGCAGGTTTTGCCGGCAGCGGCCATGCAGCCCTTGTGTCCGGCGAAGAGGGTGTCCTGGTTGCCGAGCAGGTGAACGTGGCGCAGCACCGCGCGGTCGCCCTGGAGCAGCAGCGCGAGCGCCTGAGAGCCCGTGCTGCCCTGGGCATGGGTGTGGTTGAAGTCGTTGGCGATGGTGAGCTGCTCGGCGTGAAAGTCATCCGCATAGACGGAGACGGTGGCGGAGCGGAACGTGCCGCCGTTTTCACCGGCATTGTGGTCATCCACGATGGTGGTTTCGCTGGGATTGGTGGAAGCGCCACGCAGGGTGATGCCGGGCTTGTTAATGGTGACAATCTCGCGGTAGCTACCTTTGGCAATCAGGATGAGGGCGCCACCAGTGTCTGGTGCGGCATCCACAGCCGCCTGCACGGTGGTGTAAGCGCCGGTACCATCGGTGGCGACGTGCAGCGTGGGAGGGGGAGTGGCCGCATGGCAGATGAGGCCGCTAAAAGTGAGGGCAAGCGCGATGGTACGCAGGAGGGTGAAGGGGGTGGGGGGACGCGAGATGGTTAACATGTGGGCCTCCTGGAAGCTGTAGTGGTACATACCACCGCGGCTCCATCGTATACGGGCGGGGCAGGGGAAACCAAATGCGGAATTGGTTGGGCCTGAACTACCAAGGAAACAGTATGGGAAATGGGATAAGCGGATGAAAATTCATAGGCTCTAATTTATTGCAAGGATGGATTTAATAGGTATTCAGGCAGGGACAAAATAGTAGGAAAAAGCACTTGACAGCACATGTTGCAGGGGCAGAAGATGCTCGGCGGTCAAGATAAATGGTCTTACCTGTTTGGAGTATCCGCGCAGCTATGGATATGCAGGGAAAGGCCAAAAAGAAAACGAATCACGAAAAATCCTTGCACGATTTATTTGAGAGGTCGAACCGATGCGTACAGCCCAAATTTCCAAAATGTTCCGCCGCATAACCGCAGCTTTTGTCGTGTTGCTGACGATTGCCTTCACGAGCGCTGCCGTAGCTCAGCTCTCCGGTAAAGGTTCCATTCGTGGAACCGTACTGGACCAGACTGGTGCAGTGGTAGGTAATGCCACGGTAACGGCAATCAATAAAGGCACCAACGTCAGGACGGTGAGAGCGACCACCTCAGCCGGCGATTATGAGTTGTCGTCGCTGGATCCGGGCGACTATGTGGTGACGGTGTCGGCGCAGGGGTTTGAGGGTTTCAAGCAGCAGAACGTCCACGTGAACGCGCTGGAAGTTGCGAACCTGAATGTGAAGCTGACAGTTGGCGCATCGACCGAGACGGTGACGGTGACGGAAGCACCGCCAGCACTGGAGACGACGAACGCGACATTGGGCGCGACGATGGAACAGGCGATGTATGCGGCGTTGCCGCTGGAGATGGGCGCAGGCGGTAACTTTGATCAACGGCGTGCAACAGACTTCGCGCTTTTGATGCCGGGCGTACAGGGCAATGAGACCAATGGCAATGCGACGACCAATGTGGGCGTCATCAATGGTTCCGGTAGCCGTGGCGCAGCAGCGGCGGTTTATATCAACGGCATCCCATTCACCAACGCATCAGGTGAGGGCGATACGCGCTTTGTGTGGTCAGCCATTTCAGTGGAAGCAGTGGACCAGTTCCAGATCCAGACAAACGGCTACTCTGCTCTCTTTGAGGGCCAGGGTGTAGAGAATTTCTCTATCAAGTCAGGTAACAACACCTATCACGGGTATGTATATGATCTGATTCGCAACACGGCATTCGATGCGTGGGGCTTCTTTGCTCCGGCACTGATCAACCCGTACGCCGGGCATCCGACCAAGCCGACCGAGCATGAGAACGAATACGGTATCGTGCTCAGTGGTCCGGTGATCAAGGACAAACTCTTCTACTTTGGCGATTACACCGGTTATCGCTTTACGCATGGCCCTGCGCCGATCTACCAGACGCAGCCCACGGGAGCGATGCGGGGCGGCGACTTTACCGCATCCGGTATTCAGTCGATCTACGATCCGCGTACTACCACTTGTAATTCCGGCGGCACTATCTGTACACGTCTTCAGTTTGGACCGCTGGACACAGCAAATCCGAGTACTGCGGCGAATATGATTCCTACGGCGGCACAGTCGACCGTGGCGAAGAACCTGCAGGCTTATATTCCGCCGAACACCAATACGGCGCTCACCAATAACTACCTGGCGGGCTACAAGTACGGCTTGACGAACTGGAGCACAACGCACCGCCTAGACTATGCGGTACGTAACAACAACCAGGTTTCACTCATCGTTGCGCAGGGGCGTCAGGCAAGTTCGGTTCCGACCAGCCAGACGACTGCGGGCAGAAATGTGGGTCCGATCCCGATCAACTTTGGCCAGGCATTTGCCCCCAAGACGACTGTGATTATTCTGCAGGATGCCTACACGATCACTCCTCACCTGGTAAACCAGTTCAACTACGGTTTTTCGCGCTATAACGGACCGACGATCAACACGGACCGAGGCGGCGCGTATGGAGTTGCGGCAAATGGTTACGGCAACCTGCCGACAGGCCAGGCGCAAGATTCCTTCCCGCAGGTCACATTCTCCGGTGTGGATGCGCCAACGACTCTTGCGGGAGAGCCGGCAAGTGTCAACATTGCCAACTCGTATGCGCTTATCGACAACGTGCAGTGGACCAAGGGCAAGCATCTGATCACGATTGGTGGCCAGATTGCGTGGATGCAGTATCAGAACACGCCGGACACGGGCGGCACATCGCCACTGACGATTGCCAATGCGATTGCCGAGACGTCGAACTTCACCGCCAACGCTGCAACGACAATCACGACTACCGGTATGGCATACGCCAGCTTCCTGACGGGTGCGCCGGACAGTGTGACCGCAACACAGAACTTTGTGGCGGAGAATGGCGCAAGGTTCCGTCCGATTTCGCCCTACATTCAAGACACCTGGAGAGCGACCAGCAAGCTGACGGTGGACGCAGGCCTACGCTGGGATTACTTCCCGACGTACCGGGAAGAGCATGATCGCATGTCTTACCTGAATCCGACCGGGGCAAACAGCCTGAGCGGGAACCTGGGTACGATGATGTTTGCAGGTAATGCGGCTGCGGGAGACTCCTGCAACTGCCGTACACCAATCAATGACTACTTCAAGAACTTTGGCCCACGGCTCGGTCTTGCGTATGCGCTTGATCCGAAGACGGTCATTCGCGCAAGCTATGGTGTGATGTTCACCCACGGCAATGCGGTTGGTGGCGGTACAAATTCGCGTACCGGTACCGGCATCTTGGGATTCAGCGCCGCACCGAAGATCAGCTGGGTGCAGACGAGTGCATTCAACATTGCTTCCAACCCGGTGCTTGATTCGGGTTTCCCGACCAGCCCGACTACGCCGTACTTCTCAACTAATCTGACCCCGACGGTTGGAACCGGTTACTATATCGGCGGACCGGCAGGGCAGAGCGTCAGTTATGGCGATCCCTACCTTGGCGGACGCGCACCGGAGTATGTGAACTGGAGTGTTGGATTCCAGCGCGAGATCACGAATAGCCTAACGATGACTGCCAGCTATGTTGGTTCCGAGGGTCACTTCCTGCAGGAAGATACTGCAAACGGACGTGGACAATACATCAACCAGCTGAATCCAGTATTCCTGGCAGCGGGTGCTACCTTGAGTGCTAAGGCAACGGTCGCGAACGTAGCGACTGCTGTCGCGGCCGCAGGTGTACCGGCACCGAACTACACTTCAGCGAACTTTGACCCGACGCAGAGCGTCAGCCAGGCATTGAAGGCGTTCCCGCAATACTCGGGCGTTAGCGATTCCTACGGCTACTATGCGAACACAAACTATAACGGCCTGCAGATAACGCTGCAGAAGCGTGCGACGCATGGTCTGATGTACATGGCAAACTACACATACTCCAAGACGATTGATGATGGAGGCACCTTCCGGTCAGGCTGGGATGTTCCGGCCAAGTACACCATCAGCGGGGTAGCCATCGATCATTACCGCGCAGAGCGCAGTGAGTCTACATCGAGCCAGCGCCAGCATCTGGTGTTGACCGGCGTGTATGCACTGCCGTTCGGTACCGGCAGACTGGGTGGCAGCAATATCTACGTCCACGATATTTTCAGCGGCTTCAAATTCTCCGGAATCTTCCAGTCCTACTCCGGATCTCCCTTGGCGCTCACGGCAGCAAGCTGCGGAACGAATCCAGCTTCCGGAACCTGCCTGCCGAGCTATAACCCGGCCTTTACCGGTCCGGCCCGCATCCATGGCTCATGGGGACAGGGTGTGACGGCAGCTAGCGTCGCGACCCAGTTCATCGATCCGACCGCCTTTATTGCAACCCCATCCACAGCGACAGTACCGCTCTATAGCAATGCTGCCCGCACGGCGCCCTATAAGATCTTTGGGCCCGGCAACTATGACCTCGACATCAGCCTCCGTAGAGAGTTCGGACTGCATCTCTACAACGCAAAGCTGATGATCGATGCAGAACTCTTCAACGTAACCAATCACGTGCAGTTCGGCGGTATCGGTCTACAGTATGGAAGCGGCAGCTTCGGGACGGTATCGAACCAGGCGAACCTGCCGCGTCAGGCACAGTTCGAAGCGAAGGTTTCGTTCTAGCCGGCTCACTTTCAAACGATTCTCTAACCGCGCCGCCTGCTTTCGAGCAGGCGGCTTTTTTTAATTCGGGCAACGACAAACGGGGAGCTGCTCAGTCCAACGTACAGGCCGATAAGCCGCTGCAAGCCGGTGGTGTGCTGGGTGGCGGCGGAACAAACGGGCGTAACATCGGTGTCTATTGTGGAATGTCTGCCAGGGGGATGCAGCTCCTTGGGCGGAAAGAAGGCGCGATGCGCCACGGAGGAAGAGAATGCTGACGACGAAAGCAATGCTGGCGGGACGAGCGGCGGTATTGGCGGCGGTTTCACTGATGGCGGGCAGCGCAGGGGCGCAGCAAAGCTCTACCGCGGCGACTACGCTCACGATCTACAATCAGGATTTTGCGCTGGCCCGCAGTACCGTGGACCTGGACCTGAAGGCGGGTACGAACGAGGTAACCACGACCAATGTGACGCGGCAGCTGGAGCCGGACTCGGTGGTGCTGCGTGACCCGGCGGCGAAGATCCCGTTCAAGGTGGTGGAGCAGAACTACGACGCCAGCATTGTGACGCAGGAGTGGATGCTGCAAAAGTTCGAGGGGAAGACGATCGACTTCCAGATATCGCATGCCGACGCACCGCCGACGATTGTGCAGGGAAGAATTATCCGGGCGGATAATCCGGCGCTGATCGAAGTGAATGGGCACATGCAGTTTGAGTTGCCGGGGATGCCGCTGTTCCCTGCGTCGACGGATGGGCTGCTGCTGAAGCCGACGCTGCGCTGGCAAATCTATTCGCCGAAACCGGCGAAATTGGCTGCGGAGCTGGCGTACATCACGCACGGCATGAGCTGGCAGGCGACGTATAACGTGGTGGCGCCGGAGAGCAAGGATGTGACCGGGAGCGAGCGCGGCGACATCATTGGGTGGATCACGATCAAGAACAATACCGGCACGGATTTTGACGATGCGCGCATCAAGCTGATGGCGGGGGACGTCGCGAAGATACGCGACACGTCTACGATACGGCTTCAATCAAGGGCGATGGGACTGGGCGCGGGCATGGGGGGATCAATAGGTGCCGCACCGCAGGTAACGCAGCAGGCGTTTGACGACTTTCATCTCTATGACCTGAACCGCAATGTGAATCTGCGCGATGGCGAGACCAAGCAGGTGCAGTTCATGCAGGCAGCGGACGTGACCATGAAGCGCGTGTATGAGTATGACGGCAGCGGGCTGGCGAGTATGGCGTATGGCGACAGTTATCACCAGACGGATACCGGGTGGGCGCTGGGAAATAAAAACAAGAAAGTGAATGTCCGCGTCGAAATCAAGAATGCGGAGGCGAACCACATGGGGATGCCGCTGCCGGCGGGCCGGGTGCGGGTGTACCGGCGCGATGACAAGGGCGGGATGGAGTTTGTGGGGGAGAGCATGATTGACCACACGCCGACGGAGGAGACGCTGAAGCTGGCTATCGGGTCAGCGTTCGATGTGACCGGCGAGCGCAAGCAGACCGATTTCCATGTGGACACGCGGGCGCACACCATCGACGAGAGCTTTGAGGTGACGGTGAAGAACCAGAAGTCGTCGCCGGCTACGGTGAACGTGGTGGAGCACCTGAGCCGCAGCATGAACTGGCAGATGATGAAGAAGAGCGATGAGTACAACAAGCGCGACAGCAATACGGTGGAGTTCCCCGTGGTGGTGGCGGCGCACGGCGAGAAGACGGTGAGCTATAGCGTGCACTACTCCTGGTAGCAGGGACTGTAGCCGGCGATTGAATTGTGACAAGAGGACGGAACCTGCGCGTACCTGCGCAGGTTCCTCTGCGTGTGAGTGGAATCAAGAACGCTAATAAGCATCTAGGACTGAGAGCCGAGATAGATATTGGCTTTGGACGCAACATCATCTCTTCTATTTAAAGCAACATCCCGCACATTCAGCTACCTGCCGCGCATAGCGGCCCGTGGCGTATTGAGCAGGAGCTTTCGAGGAGATCCAATGCCGTCCCGCTGTAGCCGATCCGCGTATACATCTGCCGTAAGCATGCGCTCTTTGTTGCGGATACGCCGCATGGCGATGCCGCTGGCTGCTGGTCTGCTGCTGCTGGTTGCAGCCGTGGCTCCGCGGGTGTGTGCGGCGCAGGCGGCGCCAGTGCAGACGGCTGACTTCGGCACGGTTGCAGTGGGGGCCAGTGCAAAAACAGCGGCCATTACATTCAGTTTCAACGCATCTGCTACGGTAAGCGCGATTCGCGTAGGAACGCAGGGAAGCGCAGGCCTGGACTTCACGCTGGCGCAGGGCGACGCGGGCACATGCGCGACGGCAACCTATGCGGCGGGTGCAAGCTGCACGGTGAATGTGAATTTTGTACCGACGACGGCAGGACTGCGCTCCGGCGCCGCGGTACTGTTTGGCGATGACGGCATGCCGCTCGCGATCCAGCGGGTACGCGGCACAGGCGCGGGCCCGGTAGCGGTGTTCAATCCGGGCAGCGTACTGAGCATACCCACGATCCTGAGCAATGCGCTGGCGGTTGCAGTGGATGCCAGCGGCAACCGCTTTGTAGCGGATACAGGCAGCGGCCGCATCGTGCAGATTACTACGGCGGGCGCGCAATCGACGGTGGCAAGCGGGTTGAGTGAGCCGGTAGCGATTGCGGTGGATGCGGCGGGCGATCTGCTGGTGGCGGATGGCGCACTCGGACAGGTGCTGCTGTTTGCGCGAAGTATGAGCGGGATTGCAGCGACGCCGGTGGTGATTGCAGATCATCTGAGCGGCATTGCAGGACTGGCGATCGAACCCAGCGGCAGCGTTGCGGTTTCGCTGGGGGCATCGCGGCAGGTGGTGGAGATTGAGAAACAGGCGACGCCGGTGGTGTTGGCGAGCTTCGCCGCAGGCTTTACGCCGGGAGCACTGGTGGTAGATGGCCAAGGCAATCTGCTGGTAAGCGCGATGGATGCGGGAGCTGTGGTGAGGATCGTACCGGGCGGAGCACCGGTGACGATATTGAGTGGGTTGCAGGGGCCAGCGGGGTTGGCGGTGGACGCTGCAGGCGATATCTACGTGGCGGAGCGCTATAGCCAGGACGTGGTGGAGTTCAACGGGCAGAGCGCGAAGCGCAAGGTGCTGGCGAAGCAGGTTGCTACGAATGCAGTAGCGCTGGAGCCGGACGGCAGCCTAGCAGTCGTGACGGCAGCAAGCGCGCTGATGGAGATCAAGCGCAACAACGCGACCGCGGACTTTGGACCGCTGGCGAACCATGTGCGGCTGGATAATGCAGTCCAGAATATTGGCAATGCGCCGTTGGTCCTGAGCAGCGTACAGGTCAGCACGCTGACCGCTGGTTTGAGTGGAGCATTCGCGCAGGCAACATCCGGCGTGCAGGATTGCACAGCGAGAGAGACGCTGGCAGCGGCGCAGAGCTGTTCACTGGCATTGCAGGCTACGCCTCCAACGCATGCGACTACGACGGCGAGACGGATCAGCGGACAGGCGCAGGTGTTATCGAACACGCTGAATGCGCTGGGCTCGCAGAGCACGCTGCACATGAATGCAGCGGGTTTGGATGCGCTGGTGTTTACACCAACTCCGGCAGCCAGTGTGAGTGCAGGCACATCTCCGGGTGTAGTGACAGTGTCAGCTGAATCGCTCGGCGTGGTGGATACCACGAACACATCGAGCATCACGCTGACGGTGACATTGCCGGACACGAGTTCACTGACCTACAACGTGGCAGCGGTGAATGGCGTAGCAACATTCGATCTAACCGGCGTCATCCTGACGGAAGCTGGCAATACGGTGTTTACGGCGACGGACACCGTGGGTGATACCGGAGCCACTGCGACTACGCAGGTACTGCCGCTGAGTGTTGCGGCGAAGATCGTGGTGTCGGGGTACCCATCGTCAGTGCTGGTGGGCGTGGCGCACAACGTGATGGTGACGGTGGAGGATGCGTATAACAACGTGGCCACCGGCTATATGGGTACCATTGCGGTATCGAGTTCCGATAGCGCAGCAGGTATCTCGCCGGCCAGTTACAACTACACGGCAGCGGACGCAGGCATGCATGCATTCGCCGTACAGATGAATACTGCCGGAACGCAGAGCATCTCGGCAACGAACGGAAGCACAAACGGTACGCAGCAGAATATCAGCGTAACGCTGCCGGGAACCGCGGCGCTGAGCGTGGATGCGCTGGGAACCACGGCGCCGGTATCCACGATTGCGCGGGGTAATGGCGTGACGCTGCGCGCGTTCATGACCAAGGGCGGCGGCGGTGCGGTCTATCCGGGCACAGTAACGTTTGTGGATTTGAGCCTGGCAGCGGCACAGCAGACGGTGGGAACGGCGCAGTTGCTGACGAACGGTACAGCGGCGATCAGCCTGACGCCCGCGCTGGGCACGCACACGTATCGCGCGATCTTCAACGGTACCAAGACACAGCCCTCCAGCGTATCTTCTTCGCAATCGCTGGCTGTGACCGGCACGCTGGGTTCCGCGGTGACACTAGCGGCCAGCGGAACGCCGGTGGATTACACGCTGACGGCCACGGTGCTGGGTTATGGCTTTACCACGGCTCCGACGGGAACGGTAAGCTTTCAGGACACGACCAACAGCAATGCGGTAGTAGGCACGGCGAGCCTGACGGGTGCGACGTTTACCACGACGCAGGTGGCGCAGCCCACGGTGGCGACGGGAACATCGCCGGGGCAGATTGTCATCGGCGATGTGAACGGCGACGGCATTCCGGATGCCGTGATTGCGAATGCCGGCGATGGTACGTTGACGGTGTTGCTGGGCAACGGTGACGGAACTTTCGCGAAGACAGCGAATGTGAATGCGGGCGGTATGCCGACGTCAGTGGTTGCGGGCGATTTCAATAATGACGGCAACCTGGACCTTGCGGTGGTCGACAATCTAAGCGGCAACATCAAGATCTTCCTCGGCAATGGGGATGGGACGTTTACCGCGGGGCAGGTTATTGCTGCAGGTATAAATCCGAACATGATTGCTGCCGGCGATCTGAACAATGACGGCAATCTCGACCTCGCGGTTACCCTGGGGGGTACGAACAGCGTAGCGATCCTGCTGGGGAATGGAGACGGGACGTTCACCGCGGGAACGACGGTGAATGGTGTGGGCACAGGGCCGACGCAGGTGGTGATTGCGGACTTCAATCACGATGGCAATGCCGATCTCGCCATTGGAAACAGCGGTTTGAAGTCTGTGACCGTGGAACTGGGCGCCGGCGATGGAACTTTCAGCCCGGCGCCAAACTCACCGTTTGCAGCAGGTACTAATCCGGTGGCGCTGGCGGCTGCAGATCTGAATGCGGACGGAAACCTGGACCTCGCGGTGGTGAACGCCGGTGACAGCACGGTGGATATTCTGCTGGGCGATGGGCATGGCAACTTCACGCTGAGCGGTTCGCCGATAGCGGTAGGTGCGGGGCCTAATACCATTCAGGCGGCAGACTTCAATAACGATGGCAGTGTAGATCTTCTGACCGCGAACCTGAGCGGAAACACCGTTAGCTTGCTGAGCAATAGCGGCAACGGAAGCTTTACCGCGACAGCGACGATCCCTGCGGGTAACGGAAGCGGGAGCCTGGCGGTTGCTGATCTGAATGGCGATGGACGCGCGGACCTGGTTGTAACGAACACCAGCGACAACACTGTGAGCGTGTTTCTGACCGCGCAGACCACAAGCGTGAGCGTGACCAACATTACGTTTGCGGCAACCGGGTCGCATCTGGCAGATGCGGTGTACAGCGGAGACAGCACCTACGATACCAGCACGTCTAACATGGTGAGCCTGACGAGCTATATGCTGGCGACCACAACGACATTGACGGCATCGCCGGTAAGCCCATCGGTGTATGGGCAGACGGTGACGCTGACGGCGAGTGTTACGCCGACGCTAAGCTATGGCGTGAGCATAGCGGGCACTGTAACGTTCATCGACAACGGCGCGCAGATTAGCGCGCCGATCACGGTAAGCGGTGGCACGGTCAGCCTGACACTGCCGCTGCAGGCGCTGGGCGGGCATGTCTACATGGCGGTCTACTCCGGCAGCAAGGGGTTTATACCGAGCACATCCGCGCTGCTGCCGTATACGGTTGCAACGAGCACGGTGACGGTGACGGCTCCTGCGTATAGCGGACCGTATGGCGTGAGCGGCTCATGGAATGTGACGGTGACAGCGCCGTATACGATGACCGGGCAGAGCGTGCCGACGGGGACCATCAGCTATCAGTTCCCAGGCTTCACCGCACAGACGGCGACACTCGTCAACGGGGCGGCAACGATCACGGTTCCCGCGGGATTGCCGGTGGGCACGGGGACGCTGACGGCAAGTTACAGCGGCGACACGAATTACCAGGTCACGACCGGCACGCTGGGCTACACCATTACCGGAGCACCGCTGACGGTGATGGTGGATAGCGCAACGCGGATGTATGGTGCGGCGAACCCAACGTTTACCGGAACAATCACCGGCATGCTGAACGGTGACACCTTTACCGCGGCGTACTCGAGCGTAGCGACGGCAGCGAGCACGGTTGGAACGTATCCGATTACGGCGAGTGTGAGCGGAACCAACCTGGCGAATTATTCAGTGACGGTGGTGCCGGGAACGCTTACGGTGACGGCGGCTCCGCTGACGATTACGGCGGCAAATGCGTCGCGGACCTACGGCACGGCGAATCCAACGTTCAGCGGCAGCATCGCAGGCGCGGTCAATGGCGATGTGCTGACGTTGAGCTTCAGCACATCGGCAACAGCGGCGAGCAGTGTGGGAACCTATCCGATTGTGCCCGCGGTAAACGGTGCGGCGGCAGGGAACTATACGGTAACGGTAGTGGATGGCACGCTGACGGTTACGGCGCTGGGCATCACCATTACCGCAGATAACGCGACACGGCTGTACGGCGCGGTGAACCCGGTCTTTACCGGGACCATCACGGGCGCACCTGCTAACTCCGGCTTGACGGTGACGGGAACGACCACGGCGACGCAGTTCAGCGCGGTGGGAACGTACGCTATTGTGCCGGTGCTGAGCGGTAATAATGCGGGCAACTACACGGCGACCGCGGTGAACGGTGTATTGACCATTACGCAGACGCCAACCACGACGCTGCTGGTGAGTTCTGCTTCCAGCCAGGTGTATGGGCAGAGCGTGACGTTCACGGCGACAGTGACTCCGACAACGGCGGGTGTGCCGACGGGGTCGATTACGTTCCGCGATGGCAGCCTGCTGCTGGGCACAGTGACATTGGCGAATGGAACGATCAGCCTGCCGACGGCGGGACTGGCCGTAGGTACGCACACGATTACAGCGAGCTACAGCGGCGATACAAATTTTGGAGCATCGTCTTCCAATTCGATTGCGCAGGTGATTACCAAGGCGACGCTGACGGTGACGGTGAACAATGCCACGCGAGTGTACGGCGCGGCGGACCCAGCGTTTACCAGCACAGTTACAGGCGCGCTGCCCGGCGATACCTTCACCGTGAGCTACGCCTCGAATGATACGGTGACGAGCGGGGTGGGCGCATACATCATTACGCCAACGGTAACCGGCGCAGCACTGGCCAACTACAATGTGATCTACGTGCCGGGAACGCTGACGATTACGCCTGCTCCGCTAACCATCACGGCAGCGAATGCGACGCGGCAGTATATGGCAGCGAATCCGACGTTCAGCGGCAGCGTAAGCGGAGCGTTGAATGGCGACACCTTCGCGCTGACGTTTACTACCACGGCGACGGCAACCAGCGATGTGGGCACGTATCCGATCATTCCGGCAGCGAGCGGCACCAACCTGGCGAACTATACGGTGACGGTGGTGGATGGAACGCTGACCATTACACCGGCGACGGGCATCGTGATTACGGCGGGCAATGCGACGCGGCTTTACGGCACGGCGAATCCAGTTTTCACCGGCACGGTGAGCGGCACGTTTGCGAACCTTGGCCTTACGGTGACGGGAACGACGACGGCGACACTGACGTCGGATGCGGGGACGTACCCGATTATTCCGGTGCTGAACGGCGTGAACCCGGCAGACTATAGCGCGACGATCGTGGACGGAGTGCTGACGGTGGCACCGGCGGGCACAACGATTGTGCTGGTCTCCGCGAATCCGCTGGCAATCGTGGGTGCGAATGTGAACCTGACGGCCACGGTTGCGTCAGCTACGACGGGGACGCCGACGGGGCAAGTGTACTTCTACACGGGCACGACGTTCCTGGGCGCGAGCCCACTCTCCGGCGGGGTGGCCAGCCTGACGACGAACGCGATTCCGCAAGGCAGTAATGCGCTGACAGCGCGGTACAACGGCAATATTGACTTCACTGCCAGCACCTCAAACAGCGTAATCGAGACGATCCAGTCCAACACGCTGATTGTGCAGGTGGGCAATGCGACGAAGGCATACGGCACGGCGAACCCTGGGTTCACCAGCACCATCACAGGCGCGTTGCCGGGTGACACATTCAGCGTGAGCTACAGCACGACGGCGACCACCACCAGCCTGCCGGGTAGCTACGTGATCAACGCGACCGTGGCGGGCGCGAACATTGGCGCGTATACGGTGACAGTGATTCCGGGTGTGCTGACGATTGCGCCGCAGGTGCTGACGGCGACGGCGAACAGCTTTACACGCGCATATGGAGCGGCGAATCCGACGTTCACGGGAACACTGAGCGGGGCGATCAATGGCGACGTCTTCACGGAGACGTTTACTACTACGGCGACGACAAGCAGCCTGCCGGGAACATACGCAATTGTGCCGGTGGTGACGGGTGCGAATCTTGCGAACTACACGCTGAGCATTGTGCCTGGTGTGCTGACGATTACGCAGACGGGCGCAACGCTGCTGTTGCAGGCGAGCTCCACTACAACGGCCTACGGCTCACCGATTGTGCTGACCGCGGTGCTGACGGGACAGAACAACGTGGTGCCCACGGGCAACGTGCTGTTCTACGACGGCAACATCCTGCTGGGCACTGTGCCTTCCAGCAACGGCATCGCAACGCTGACGGTTTCCACGCTGGCGGCGGGCATTCATACGCTGACGGCACAGTCTGCCGGTGACGCAAACTATGGGCCGACGCTCTCCAATACAGTGGTCGAAACGATTACGGGTACGGGCAGCGGAACCGCGGACTACACGGTGACGGCATCGCCCGCGAGCCTGACCATCAAGCAGGGCAGCACGGGATCGACGGTGCTGACACTGACGCCAATCAACGGCTATACCGGGCAGCTTGCGCTGAACTGCCTGACGCTGCCACAGTATGCATCGTGCGCCTTCAACCCGATTGTGGTGACCATGAACGGCACCACGCCGATGACGGTCACGCTGACGATCAGCACGAGCGCTAAGGTAAGCGCTGTGCAGGAGCCGGGGATTCCGGGCCGCATGAGCGGTATTCGTTATGCAGGCTTTGCGTTCCTGCCGGCGATGCTGCTGGCGGGGGTGGTTTGCTTCCGCCGCCGGTGGGTTGCAGGGATGCGGCTGACAGTGCTGGTGCTGGGCGTAGTGACGATGCTCTCACTCTCCGGCTGCGTAAAGGTGTCAGTCAACGGCAGCAGCAGCGGTACAGGGCTGACGCCGGTGGGTACCACGACGACGACGATAACGGTGTCGCCAGTGAGCGTGACGACGGGTGTGTATCACACACTGCCGATTACGTTGACGGTGACACAGTAACGGAATACCTCAGGGGCTAAAGCCCAGATTTGTGACGCTGGATAGTGTGCGGGCTAAAGCCCGCACCTACCTCAATGCAATTACTAAAGCTCCCAGCTACCTCAATGCAATTACTAAAGCTCCCAGCTACCTCAATGTAATTACTAAAGCTCCCAGCTACCTCAATGCAATTCAGAAGCATTCGCCAGATAGAATTCAAAGCTGCGTATTTGCCGAGTGGCACGGACCTGCGCAGATGTGCTTCAGAGGCATCCATAACTCGGCTATTTGAAGCTAAGTGGGAACAACCTCCAGGCGAATACGAAGCTCTTTGCCGGATTGCATGGCGATGGTGAGGGGTATGCACTCGAAGCCGGGTACGAGGTTGAAGGTGCGTTCTTCGGGCACGGGTTCGAAGCTATGCGGCGCATCGACGCTGACAACGACTGTGCCCTTTGGCTTACGGATACAAATTGTATGGTCGTATGGCCGCTCGATGGCTTCGCCAGTGCGCGAGATGACGGGCAGAAGGAAGCGCAGCGAGCCATCGAGGCTGTGTGCTGCGCCAGCGGTAGCCGTGATCTCCACGATGGACGCGTATAGAAAATAGGAGAGGTGGTAGCGAACCTCTTCGCTGCTGACCGATTGGCGGTTGGTGGTGAGTATGCGCCCGTCGGCGTCAAAGGCGATGCTGGTGGGCGATGCCTTGGACAGGATCTGGGCGGTGTAATCATTCACGCTGGTGTAGGTATTTTTGTCAGTCACATACTCAATTCTCGGCGTGAGCGACATGTGAGGCTTGTCCAGAAACACCTGCTGGTTGGAGATCTCAATCATCGAGTACTCCGTCATGCTGGCCGTGAGCAGCGGGCCGACCCCACAGTGGTAGAGGAATGACAGAGCGCCGCCGGTGACATGGCCGCCCTTCGAACTGCCGTTGGTCTGCACCTCTTCCACGTAGTTGAAGTCGTAATCCGTCACGGTGGCGCGCCAATCGCCTATGGCGGCGAGGCGGGTGCCGATCTCAGGATAGGTCTTCACGCCGTAGGCTTCATCGCGCGGCAGCTTTGTGCGCTGGGAGGAAGTGAGCTGGGAGTGGTCACGGTCGAGCACGGTAGCCAGCGCCTTGGCGTGGGTGAAGGTGTGATGGATGCAGGCGCGGTCGCCGTGGAGGAAGTAGTCAGGACCGCCGTAGAGCAGGCCATCGTGGGTGCAGGCGGCCATCTGCTCCAGGTTGCGCTGTGCGACTTCGCGGAAGGCGGGGTCATATGCGGCGAGTAAGACATAGGCAGGGTGGCAACCGTCTGCAGTGCGGCTGCCCCAGTAGCTCCACTTGTAGTTGCGCGTGCCCCAACTGTTGTCCCAGCCACCATCGGGCAGCATGAACTGCATGTGAGTGCGCAGTGCGGCGACAACCTGATTGAGCGCGGGAGTGTCGTTGTTGAGCAGGGCATAGAGCGCGAGCGAAGGCAGCGACTCTTCCACGTTGTAGCCGAGATCGACGGGGTGGCAGCCCTTGGGCGTGACGGAGAGCACGGGGTGGCCTTCGCCGAAGAGGAAGTTGTTCGCGGTGAAGTAATCGAGTGCCTGGTGTGCCATGCCGTGGGCGCGATCAAGATAGTGGGTGTCGCCCAGCACCTGGCCGCAGAGGGTGAAGGCGAGTGACGAGGTAACGGGGTAATTGATATTGCCGGTCTCAATCGTGATGAAGCCGTCGAGAAACTTTGCGGCGCGCGCCAGCCGGGCCGTCCATTGGCGACGAGTGGCGGCGTCAAGCAGAGTGCCGTGGTGCTGCAGCGCTTCAGCCAGCGCAATGGTGCGGAAGACAGTGATGCCTTTCCAGGAACTGAGGGTGACGTCGTTGATCCAGCTACCATCAGCGCGGCTGAGGTTCTGTTCGGACCAGGCATGCACCTGCAGGGCGGCGTGCAGGTATTTCGCGTTTCCGGTGGTGTGGGCTACGCGCAGCAGGGGGTAGACGGCGTCGCCGCAACGGCCGTGCAGAATGCCGCAGGCGGGGCAGGCGAAGGCGCCGTGTACCGCGGGGTCACTGATGCCGGTGATCTGGTGGGCGAGCAGACCATCGCACCAGTGCTGTAGCAGCGCGGTGTAGAGCGCGGGGCCCTGCGCGGGATGGGGCGTGGCAGAGGGGGGTGGAACTGCGGCGGCAAGCGCGGGGAAGGCGCGGCTGGCGCCGAGCGCGAGAGCACCGGTGGCGGAGAACCGGAGCAGGTCGCGGCGACTTAGTTCGCTCTGGAAACTATGCATCGACATGCAGGGAATAGTAACTGAGTGAAGGATGGATACGCTATGCGTTGTGAATTTAGGAAGGGGTCACTGCGAAGTTTTGTATTATGAGCACATGCCCCAGGATCCGAAGGTCGCATCGCTCGCGCAGTTGTGGCGTGCCGTTGTGGAAATCACATTTATCGTCTTTCTCTTCTATTCAAACCTGCTGATGGGGGAGTTTACCCGCGGGCATGGAGCGGTAAAGAACCTGATAAGCGCCATCGTGGATGTAGTAACGCTGGCGAACTTTGCCATTGCCCTGGTGACAGCGCTTATCGGATACGTGGTGTTTGAGTACCTGAGGAAGAAGCTGTAGCGGATGCAATGCATTCCCCCATGCTGCCGGACAGTGTAATAATCGACTTTCTGCACTCGAGGCAGTGGTTTGGCCCGAGGCACACGTACCCAGGAGCACTGCATCGTGCCACGCCGTATTGCATTTCCGTTTTTTGCTTTCGTCTTCGCGTTCCTCCTTTTGCCAGGATTCCCATTCAAGATGCTGGTGCTTGCGGCACAATCGCAGGCCGCCCCGGCTGCAGCGGAACCGGCGCCTAAGGCGGTTTTCCGTGTGCAATCGCGGCTGGTAGTGCTGGATGTGGTGGTGACGGATGCACAAGGGAAGCCGGTCAGCGGCCTGACGCGCAGTGATTTCACGGTCTTCGAAGACAAGCAACCACAGAGCATCAAATTTTTCGAACAGCCCACGGTGCATGAACTGCCCGCCCAGGCGAAGCCAAACGCTCCGTTTAATGCGGAAGATACGCACGCGTACGGGCAATCACCCGTCACGGTGCTGGTGCTGGACGAACTGAATACGCACTATGCGGATACGGATTTTGCCAAGCGGTCGTTGCGGCAGTTTTTGACGAGCCGCCCCGCCCTGCTGAATGAGCCGACCATGCTGGTGGTAGTGGGCGACAGCAAGTTCCACCTGCTGCAGAACTTTACCCGGAACCGCGATGCTCTGCTGGCAGCGCTGGAGGCGCATAAGCCGAGCTATAGCTGGAAGCTGGAACTGGGGAAGAGCATTGGGCCAGAGACGGTGGAGCGGCTGGATCTCTCTATCAGTGCACTGGAGCAGATTGCGGAGTTTACGGCACGCATCCCGGGGCGGAAGAACATGGTGTGGGTGGGTCAGGGATTTCCATCGCTTGACCCAGCCGGTCTGTCAGAGACAGACAGCAAGACGCTGACGGATACACTGCAGCATGTGACGGACACGCTGCTGGATACGCGGGTGACGCTGTATGCCGTGGATCCGACATCAAATGCCGTGGGCAACACCGAGATTACGGATGAGGATCAGCTTGCTTTTGCACAGTATGCCGGCGAGAGCGCAGGACGCCTGATCGATCCGTTCAACCAGCAACTGGACTTCGACCGGCTGGGTCCAGTGACCGGCGGACGAGTTCTGCGCGGCATGAACGACATTGATCAGCAGATCTCGGCCAGCGTGGAGATGGGCGAGCACTTCTACACCATCGGCTATACGCCGACCAATACCAATGATGCCGGCAGCGCATTTCGGCATATTACGGTGGCGTGCACCAAGCCGGGTACAAAGGTAATGACACGCGACGGCTACTATGCGGGCGCATCTGCCCGGCAAAAGAGTGCGGATAACGTGGCGTATGACCTGAACAATGCCGTGACTGCCGATCTGCTGTTCACGGCGCTGCATATCCGGGTGGAACCCATTGGCGGGGACCAGTATACGGTGCATGTAGCTGCGCCGGGGTTGACGTGGAGTAGCGAAACCAGTGATGGGCAGCATGTGGCGCATGCCGAAGTGCTGGGGGCGAGTCTTTCTGCAAAGAACCAGGTGCTGGAGCATACGCTGCATACCATGACGGCAACAGCCAAGCCGGATGCCAATGTGCATTCGCCGTCGTTGCCCGCTGATTTCACCATCAGCCTGACGCGGCCTAAGGGAACGGTACGGATGCGGTTTATCGTGCGTGATACCAGCACGGGCAGCATGGGGAGTTTCGATCTGCGACTGCCGTAGTGGCTGCAATGGGAAGCTTTGGATTTATCAATTGAAACGCAGCCGCCAAAATTTACCGTTTTGTGATGTGCCACTGTTAGAATCTGAAAATATTGATTAGGTTTTGGGGCACTCTTTTACAAGAGTTGCAGGCGTAGATCTGCTGCAAACACAGGTAAATATGGGCTCTGCCAGTGAAGCGCTTCGGTGGAACTGCTATTTCAGGTTCTGAGCACAAAAAAATAGCTTGGCATTTGGATGGCTGGAACCTATACTCAACGCTCTTCCTCTAATTCCGGCACGCAATCCGTAAAAAACGGATGCGCGTTACGTTTAACTTTCTCACCGCGTTGGAGCTACACAAAATGCCGTCTTTCGCCTGTACCGTCAGTCGCGCCATTCGTTGTTCGTTGATCGCAACCGCAACCGTGCTTATTGCAGGCACCCACGCGTGGGGCCAGGCAGGGCCACAATTGCTGCCCTATACCGTAACCACCATTGCCGGCAATGCGCCGACGACGCCAGCGGTCACGCTACCGACCTACGCTGTGGGCACAGCCTGTCCAAGCGGCAATGGCCGTGTCGCGACCGATACGGTGGGTGATGGCTGCCTGGCGACGGAAGTGGCACTGAGCCAGCCGCGCTACGCCACCGAAGACGCACAGGGCAATATTTACTTTTCTGACAGCACGAATGCCCGCATTCGCCGCATTGAGATGAATAGCCAGGCGACGCTGGGCGTGATTACCACATATGCCGGTGGCGCAGCGAGTTCGCCTACGTCTACCGCGACCTGCAAGCCACTGGGAACCACCGTGACCGATACGCTGGGTGATGGGAATGTCGCGACTTCGCTTAAGTTGACGACGCCTTCCGGGCTGATCTTCGATTCGACGGGAAATCTTTATTTTGCTGATAGCGGAACCGATACGGTCCGCAAGATCGATGCGACCACCAAGATTGTGACCTTGATCGCTGGAAACTGCGCCAGCACATACGGCTATGCAACGAACAGCACGACGCCCGCGGTTACCATCAATGCCGCAACCCAGAGCTATTTAGATTTTCCCTATGGCCTGGCGCTGGATGGCAAGGGTGCACTATTCATCGCGGACGAAGGCAACCAGGCGGTAGAAGCGGTCAACCTGCTTACCACCCCGATTACGGTGAACGGCGTAACGATTCCGGCCGGCACCATCGCGAAGGTGCTTGGATACGGTAGTTTGAACGCAAAGACTGCTACGAACCCTGCAAGCACGACGGATTGCCCGAACTTTACGGCAGCTGCGACTGGCAGTCGAGGTGGCTGTTACTACCCCGCGGCAAACGCTCTTGTTTCCGGTTACAGCGGTGTGGCGAACTCGACGAACCTGGACAATCCCTACGATGTTGCCGTGGATGCGGCCGGCAATCTATATGTGAATAACACCTATCCATACCAGGCGGTGGTGGTGAACAGCGCAGGGATGGCTTCGGAGTATGCCGGTGTGTCCAATAGCAAGCTGAGCACATCAAGCTTGAAGCGTGGCCCGGCACAGACTGTTCCCCTCGGTAGCACGTATGGTCTTTCGCTGGACAAGAGCGTCTATCCTTCGGCGCCGAACCTGTACATCTCTGACGGTAGCAATGGCATGGTGTGGCGTGTAGACGCCTCCACAAAGGGCAGCTACCAGGTGGCGGGCGCGTCCAGCACGCTGTGCACGCTGGCGTTGGATACGATTGGCGATGGTTGCAATGCTAATAATGCGACGTTCTCGCTCTATTCGAGCACTACGGTTTACGGCATCGACGGGCTCTTTGCAGATAGCTATAGCAATCTGCTGGTGGCTGATGCGCGTAACAACCTGATTCGCGAAATATCGAGCGGAACTCAGTTCGGAACCATCAATGGGTCAAAGCCGGTGCAGACGCTGGAAGTGCACTTTGACGCAGGTGATACATTCTCTTCTTCCGTAGCTGCGGCAACGATTACCGCGGGCGCAAGTAATTTCACAGTGGGTTCGTTCGCTACCGCAAACTGCACCACGAACAGCGATACCACCACAGATTGCCTGCTGACGTTGCAGGCGAACCCGACAACGGCCGGCGCATTTACCGGTACGCTGCAAATCGTGAGTTCGCTGGGCAGAACCAGTACGTTCCCGCTGAATGGCTACTATGTCAACTTCGTTTCGCCGACCAAGACGTTCATCTCCTTCACGGCGGGCGGATGCGCTGTAACCACAGCCGGAAGCGGAAGCCCGACGATCATCACCGCGAAGGTAAAGGGCCAGGTGAACGGCGTGGCGACGGGCAATGTGCAGTTCTTTGTAGACAGTGTGCAGGTGGGAACCGCTGCGCTGGATGCAACCAACAAGGCCGTGTACTCGTACACCTTCCCAGTAGGAACGCACTCGGTATACGCGACGTACGTTGGCGATCCTAACTTCGCAACCTCCACGTCCACTCCTGCGGCTTCGATCACATCGAGCGTACCGACTTTTGCGATTTCGTCGAACAGCCTCCCCTATGCGAGTGCGGTAACCGGCTTGAATGTTGTGGCGGGTGGATCCGGGTACACCTCAGCTCCGACGGTGACGATTTCTGGTGGAGGTGGCTCCGGCGCAACAGCTACGGCCACGTTTTCGTTAGCGGGTCTCACTCTGGGTTCGGGCGGCTCTGGGTATACGTCAGCTCCTGCAGTGACGATCTCTGGTGGTGGTGGTTCTAATGCACTCGCAATCGCTACGGTCTCAGGTGGTGCGGTAACGGGTATTGTGCTTGCTTCCAGCGGTTATGGCTACACTTCAGTTCCGACGGTGACGTTCGCTACCAACGCTGGTGGATCGGGGGCAACGGCAACGGCGAGCCTCACGGGAGCTATAACAGGCTTTAACGTAGTAGGCGGTTCCGGCTATTCTACGGCTCCAACAGTTGCTATCACGGGCGGAAGCGGTACAGGCGCAATTGCTACAGCCAGCATCGTTACTCTGTTAACCTGCGTCGTCAACGGAGTAACGATGGCTCCCTGTGTAAGTGCGGGGCAGACGGCACTGTACGCCTTCTCGGTCACACCTGTGGCTTATACCGGACTAATCAGCTTCTCGTGCTCGGGTCTGCCGGCGGGCGCAGCCTGCATCTTCTACCCGGGAGATCCGTCGCTGGCGAACAATACGATTGCGGTAACACCTTGCGGTGGTCCATATACCGAATCTCTTTCAATCACCACCACGCAACCTCAGCCGGTCACCTATGGCGTGGGCGCATTCGGCAAGGGTAAGTGGGGGGTGTTTGGCTTGCTCCCTGCCATGCTGATGGGGATGCTGCTGATGTTCCGGCGTCGCAAGTCTTCGCTCAAGTACAGCGGGGCATTGATGGCGTTGGCATTCCTGATTGCGATGGCGAGTGCGGTTGGCTGCGGCAAGGACTTTGGCGGGCCGGCACCGGGTACACCCTCGGGCACCAGCACCATCACGGTCACCGGTGTTACAGCCAATGGTCTAACGCAGACACAGACAGTCACCCTGACGGTGAAGTAACGAAACAGGCTGCTGCAGGAGACGACACGAAGTCTCCTGCAGCGAGCTTTCTAACACTGGTCTGCTAACCCGGACCAAATGAGTGGATTTTTAGGAGAGCCTCTGATGCGCCGTATTTTCTCGAAGGCATTATGTGTTTTGTTCGTCGCAGCTATTGTCTGTAGCTGTGCTGTTCCCGCGTTTGCGCAGTCTGCCACGACCGGTGCGGTTGGCGGCACGATTTATGATCCGAGCGGCTCCGTGCTGGCGGGCGTACAGATTACCGTGCTGAATGTGGCGACGGGTGAGACCCGTTCGACCGTGACGCGCGCCAGCGGCGAATACCGCATCACGGATCTGCCGCCGGGGACTTATACGGTGACGGTGACGGCGCCGGGCTTTCAGACGTACAAGGCTGTGCAGGTTCCTGTAGCGCTGGGCAGCGTGTCAGACATCGCGCCCAAGCTGGTTGTGGGCAATGTGAGTGAGACCGTCGAAGTAACGGACGATGCTCCGCTGATGCACACCCAGTCTTCGGAAGTGTCGAGCATTGTCGATCAGAACATGATCGACAACCTGCCTATCAATGGCCGCCGCTATTCCAACTTCGCACTGCTGACTCCGGGCGTTGTTTCCAACTCTGACGGTTTTGGCTTGATCAGCTTCCGCGGCGTGAACTACCTGCTGAATAACAGCACGGTAGACGGCCTGGATGATAACCAGGCGTACTTCTCTGAGCAACGCGGACGCACACGCGTTTCGTACTCCATCTCGCAGGCCGCGGTGCAGGAGTTCCAGGTGAATACCTCGAACTACTCTGCCGAATATGGCCGCGCGGCCGGTGGCGTGATCAACACCGTCACCAAGAGCGGCGGCAACAAGATCCACGGTGAGATGTACTTCTTCGATCGCGATAACGAGTTTGGCTCGACGAACCCGTATACGACGACCACTACCGAACAGCCGCTGGGCAGCGGCATCTACGTGACGAATGCGGTGAAGCCGAAGAACTGGCGCAAGACCTGGGGCTTTGGCGTGGGCGGTCCGCTTATCCACGACAAGCTCTTCCTGTTCTACGCGTACGACCAGCAGCGCAGAAATTTCCCCGGTATCTCGCGCTTCTCACAGAACGCTATCAACCAGGGTGTATTTGCCAAGGCCTATCCGGTGCTGACGGGATCGCAGGCTTGCGTGGCGGGTGTGTACACCTCATCGACGGGCACTAAGCCGACTGCGCAACCGCAGAATCAATCAGCCGATAGCGGTAACTATGCAGCATGTCAGGTGGCAAATGCTCTGGGTGTAAGCTATTCGGCTGGCGTCGCCTACTATCAGCAGGGACTCGGCATCATCCAGTCCTTCACCGGACTGGTTCCTCGCCGTGCGGATCAGGTGATTAATTTCCCGCGCCTCGATTGGCAGATCAGTGAGAAGAACCGTCTGACGCTGCAGTACAACCGGCTGCGTTCCAGTTCGCCGAATGGCTTCCAGACGCAGGCGTCGAACACGCTTGGGACTCATAGCTTCGGCGATGATTTTGTGAAGACTGATTTTGCCATTGCTCGCCTGGCGACGGTGCTGAGCCAGTCACTGGTAAACGAACTTCGTTTCCAGTTTGGCCGCGACTTTGAATACTCCAACTCGAACCCGCCGGGTCCGAATGAGCTATCGCTGGTGAATACGACGCCGGGCACGCCTTCCGCCGCGCCGCGCCCACCGTATACGACCATCGGCTATTTTTATGATTCCAGCAACCAATTCCATGCCGGCAAGAGCCCGGATCAGGAGCGCTATGCGCAGCCGAACGAGCGTCGTCTGCAGGCAGAAGACATCCTGACCTGGTCGCATGGCAAGCACACGCTGAAGGCCGGTATCGACATCAACCGCGTCTTCGATTTTGTGAACAACCTCTATGAAGAGAGCGGTAGCTACCGCTACAACTACAGCGCGCCGTTCATTGCGGATTATCTGCATGCGACGACCGGTATAGGCGGCACATCATACGCGAAGCAGTACTACCAATTCGCACAGGGCTTCGGCAATCCGATCACGAACATTGCGACCACGGACTATGCCGGTTTTGCAACGGATGACTGGCGCATTCTGCCGCGGTTGACCCTCACGCTCGGGGTTCGCTACGAGTATGAATACATTCCGCCAAATCCTTCGCCCATGGTGGCCGGTACGCCAGTTTACAGCGCCGGCGCTGTAAGTTCGGTTCCTGCAGCGGTTGCAGCGGTTACCAACTTTACTCCGGATGATCGCAACAACGTACAGCCGCGTATTGGCTTCTCGCTGGATGTATACGGCGACGGCAAGACGTATCTGCGTGGCGGTTACGGTCTCTACAATGGCCGCATCATCAACTCGGCAATCGGAGATGTTTATAACGGACAGGTTGGAGCTGGAAGCCAGCAGGCTTACAGCGCAACCTCCTGCTCCGGGTTGCTGTATCCGAATATTTCCACCAGCGAAGGAGCTTACAATACATCCTGTTCCAATAACTTTGGCCCGCAGCCGAACTACTTCAACAAGCATATGCAGCTTCCGCAGGTGCATGAAGTCGACCTAGCCCTGGAGCAGAACCTGGGCTGGAATACGGTGCTTGCCGTGATGTACATGGCATCGCTTGGCCGAGAACTGGAATCGACGACGGATCAGAATAATGATTGCTTCGGCGATTTTGCGGGACAAAACGGCGGTACATGTTCGTCAATTACCAAGCAGTATGTTGTGGTGAATGCCGACTCTGTTACCCCTGTGCCGGCGAACTACGTAACCCTGCCGCATGGCGGTCGTCCATCTCCCATGGCAGCCAAGGGTTATGCTACGGGCAGCATTTATTCGGTTACGCCCTTCTATACTGGCACGCAGCCGTATCCGATTTTCGACTCACTGCTGAAGGTGAGCAGCAACGTCAACTCGAGCTACAACGCGCTGGCGGTTCAGTTGAACAAACGCATGAGCCATGGACTGTCGTTCAACGCGAACTACACCTGGTCGCATTCGCTGGATTATAACCCGTTCATCGGAACCGGTACGACGTTTGCCGGCCAGTATGACCCTGCCAACTTCAAGGATGAATATGGCAACGGTCAGCTGGATGTCCGTGACCGCTTTGTTGCTTCGGCAGTGTTCCGTCCGCAGACTCACTTCCACGGTTGGGCGAAGTATGCCGGCAACAACTGGCAGGTATCGCCGATACTTCAGATGCAGACGGGCTTGCCGTACACGCCTTCTGTGACGGGTACGCCGAGTGGCGGCGAGGGCGGATCGATCAATGGATCCGGCGGCGTGAATGTAAGCGGTCTGAGTCGGCTGCTGGTATTGGGTCGCAACCAGTCCTACTTCCCGAAGACAGCTGTTGTAGATTTGCGGCTTTCGAAGCGCTTCTATCTGCCTTCAATTGGCAGCAGCCGCCCGAGCCTGGAACTGGATGCGCAGGTCTTCAACCTGCTCAACCACCAGAACATCACCCAGATGGCGACGACCGCCTATTGCCTCAATAGTGGTTCCACTACATCGGCCACACCCCAGAACTGTCCGGGAAGCTATACCGTTCCGTCGGGAACTTTGCCGTTGGGTACCGGAACATCCTCACCCCAGACCAATGCTCCGTACCTGATTGCACAGCCGAACTATGGCACGTATACCAACTCCAACAGCACGAACTTCAACTACACGACACGCCAGATCGAAATATCGGGGCGTCTCTACTTCTAAATCAGCACCAAGCAGCACGGGAAAGGCCAGCCGTGTGGAGGCTGTTACGAAACACAGGCTTCGCGAAGGCATGTAGAAGGCGCTCCCATGAGGGAGCGCCTTCTTGTTTGAGCATTAGCACTTGTATAAGCAGATTTCTACTTAGGCAGGATCGAGTGCTCGGCTGAGGTGGCTTGCCCCGAGTATGTTGACCATGCGCTTTAGGTTGTAAGCCATGACCGCGAGGCTGATTTCGGTCTGTGAACCATGCAGTCCACGAAGCAGGAAGCGAGGGTGTCCGAAGATTTGATATTTAAGCGTAGCGAAGGGATGCTCAACCGTACATCTTCGTAGCCGCATCTTGTCTGGTGTCGCACGTTGCTGCATTCGGTTCAGGACATCGTCGTAAAGATGGCGTGTCACTGAGCGCTTCGCAGCCTGTGTGCAGCGGCTCTTCAACGAACAGTTTCCGCAGTCGTTCGCCTCTGCCTGGTAATAGACGGCACGGTCTTTACGGGACAGCGCGAGCCTTTTCAGTATTTTGCCTTCGGGGCAGATGAAGCTATCGGTCTGTGACTGATAGAGGAAGGCACTGCGGTCGAGCAGCGAACCGTCGCCCTTGTTGTTTATCCCTCGACGCGGCGGTACATGTGGGATCAGGCCAGCCTCTTCGCAACGGCTGGCCTGTTCGCCATTGGAGTAACCCTTGTCGGCGATGATATTGATTGAGGCGCTGGAGTCTAGGGCTTTACGTGCGGCTTTGGCCATCGGTTCCAGACAGTTGGTGTCGCCCGCATTCAGCGTGATTGCATGGGCCACGATCAGCGCATGTTCGGCATCCACTGCAGTCTGCACATTGTAGGCCGGAGCGTTGGTACCCGCCACGGGCATGAAACGCGCCTCCGACTCGGGATGCTGCCGCAGCTTCTCCATCGCCGCCTGCACCGCCGTCGGATCGATGGCGACCTGCTGTTCAGCATCGGCCTTGTCCATGCCCTCCAGATAATGCCGCAGAGCTTCGCGCTCACGTACGCTGTCCGCGCTGGACACAGCCCGGAACTTCGTCCCGTCGATGGCGATCCACTCGCCACGGATCAGACCCACAGACTGTGCGAACCGCACCAACTCTGCTCCTGCTCCAGTCACCGACTCGCTATGTAACCGTCGAAACTCAGAGATCGACTTGTGATCCGGGTACAGACGGCCCAGCAGCCATACCAGTTCAAGGTTGCGACGGCACTCGGCCTCAAGACGCCGTGAGGACCGTATCTGGTTCAGATATCCATACAGATAAAGCTTCAGTAGATCGCGCGGATCGTAGCCGGGCCGTCCCGTTTCCGCCGCTTCCGCACGTTCGAAGCCCAACTCGGCCATCCCCAGTCCATCTACGAATGCGTCGATCACACGGCACACATGATCGGCAGGAACCAGATCGTCCAGTACCACTGGAAATAATGTCCCCTGACTACGCCCTTTACCTTGGATATAGCTCATAAATGAGTAATGCCCTCGCTCTCACGAAGGCATCTTCTCATTTCAACCAAACCAATTCAATAGTTTCGTAACAGCCTCTTCGGGCTGGCCTTTGCTGTTGTTGGGAGGGAATTCAAGTAGGCGGTGAAGTGCAGGTACTTGCTCGGCGCTGCGATAATGCACCCAGAGATGCGTGCGGAGATGGCAGCAGGGACTGCCTGACACCGCAGCGGGCAAGAGAAAGCCGGCCCAAGAGTGGGCCGGCTGAATCCATAATGGCTGGAACTACTTCAAGTCTGGCGGTGTGGTGAAGATCGCGTTCAACGCGTTTGCCAAGCGCAGGCCTCCGAGCGCCAGTTGATCGTCCACAATCACAATGTTCTTTTCGTAGTATGGCTTGCCGATAAACGTGCCGTTCGGTACCCAGGCATCCTGCGCATAGGCGTGAGCCTGATTTGCCCAGTGCACCAGATTGCCGACGGTCGCTTCCTGCTCCAAATGGTGTTGCTTGATGTCAGCTTCAAGCAGGTCGACGTATTTTTTCTCGCTGAGATTGCGATGCTGAATCAGGCCGTCATCCCAGGTGGCATGGAGTTCGCAGGGGAAGCCGCCGCAGTTGGTTGCGCCAAACTCAATGACCTTGACGTCATTACCGCCGCGCGCATCGGAGATGTTGTGCAGCGGCTGGTGCAGATCGCCCATCAGGTGAACCAGCATCTTCAGGTCAAAGGCTTTCTGATCTTTTGGGAGTGCAGTGTTCTTTAGCTGATTTTCAAAGTAGATGATGCGGTCAATGCTGCAATCGCGGACCGCGGCGTTGGGGTCGAGCACGGGTGCAGGACAGTCGCGCATGCGGTCATAACGCTCCTGCTGGCCGGGAATATCAGTGAAGTGCCACGGGCCAGTTTCGCGGTGATCTGCCTTGTATTCGTCTGCCCAGGGAGCGACATCAGCCATGGAATCTTTGCCTAGGATGGCCTGTACGTTCTGCGCGGCGACTGGAGTGAGGTGGTTTTGTGCCACCAGGGCAGTCAGGCGGTGGCCTTCGCGACTCCATGCATGTGCGGAGATGGAGGGGAGGGCGATAAGGGCGATGGCGGCAACATGGAATATGGATGACTTGTTCATTGGCGGACTCCTGGGCGGCGTGGATGGCTAAACCCTTGAAAGGGAAGGGCCGGGAAAGGCTACATGGTAACGAGCCACTAGCATACCGCAATCATTGCATTACTGCCGAGAGTTATTGCGGCGGAAATGGCGGTTTATCGCGGGTCAATTTGCGGGAAACTGTGGGCAAATTGGGGGACGAAATGGTTATGCCGAAGGGCTTCGCCAAGTGGTATATTCAAACCTCACTTCCATAAGGATATGCCCATGATGTGTCGTGCCGCGCTGCTCGCATTTTCTGTTTTTATTGCTTCCTTTGTAACCGGTTGTGGTGGTGGTGGAACCCCTCCCGCTAATGCTGGCTCGGTAAGCTTCAGCGCAGGTTCACTTACACTTGCAAACACTCCGGTCTATGCATCCTCTGCTCCGCAGACATTAACTCTGACGAACGGATCAGGCAGCGCGATCACGATTACGAATGTGGTGGTCTCTGATAACAGGTCGGGTGCAATTGATTTTTCGCAGACGAATACCTGTGGAGGATCACTCGCGGCAAGCGCAAGTTGCACTGTTACGGTGACTTTTACGCCGACGGCTGCGGGAGTCCAGAATGGTGCTGTAGCGGTGGTAGACAACGCGGCGAACCAGCCGCAGGTGGCGACGCTGACCGGCACGGGAACCGCCGGACTTGCGGATTTCAATCCGTCGCCAGCATCCCTGACTTTTGCCCCGACAGTCGTTGGATCGTCATCTGCGACGCAATCGCTGACCTTCAGCAATACCGGCAGCGCGGCGGATACGGTATCGAGTGTGTCGATCTCGCCGGCGACGGACTTTACGCAAACCAATACATGTACAACCGCAGCATTGGCAGCCACGACAGGAAGCTGCACGATCACGGTAACCTTCACGCCCAGCACTACAGGCACACGCACGGCAACGCTGACTGTAACCGATAATTCTAACGGCATCGCTGGAACTGTACATACGGCGTCACTGACGGGCACGGGCGCGGTGAATGCGCTGCCGTCAGTTTCTGTTTCGCCCGCATCGCTTAGCTTTGCGGCGACTACGCCTCAGCCCGTAACGGTAACGAATACGGGCGCCATTGCGGTGAGTATTAGCGGCGTATCGATTACGGGTACGAATGCTTCCAGCTTCGCACAGACGAACGACTGCGGCAGCAGCCTCGCAGTGGGCGCGTCCTGCAACGTATCAGTAAGCTTTGCGCCAGGAGGAAGCAGCGGAACACTGGCGGCGACGCTCAATATTGCAGACAACGTGAGTGGATCGCCGCAGACGGTTGGGCTGAGTGGCATGGCGGCACCGGTGGCGACGCTCGCGCCTGCTGCGCTTACGTTTACGGAAGCAACGCTTTCAATAACCACGGCAGCACAGGCCGTGACGCTGACAAACACAGGCACGGCTACGATGACCGGCATTGCAGTCGCGCTTTCGGGTAGCAATGCAGCCAGATTTGCGCAGACCAATACATGCAGCACATCGTTGACGGCCGGCTCCAGTTGCACGATATCCATTACGTTCACACCCACTGCGACGGGCACTGTGAGTGCGAATCTAAGCGTGACCGATAGTGCGACAGGTTCGCCGCAGACGGTCGCTCTAACCGGCAATGGGCCGGGAAGCAGCGTGGTGACTACAACTCTGGTGACGATTCCCGACCAGGGCTTCCAGACTCTGTACAACTTCGTGACATCAGCAACGAGTACGCTGGATATGACAATCTACGAACTGACAGACAGCACTCTCATTAGCGACATGGTGGCTGACTGCAAGGCGGGAGTAAAGGTTCGGGTGTTGCTGGATAACAGCGAAAAATCCACGAATACCTCTGCATACAATACGTTGAATGCACAGTCAGGCTGCACGGCGGTCTTCTCCAACACGCACTTTACCAATACGCATGAGAAGTCAGTTGTGATTGATGCAGCGATTCCGTCGAAGGCCTATGCGCTTGTCAGCACCGGGAATTTCGACTCGCGGAATAACTACTATCTGACCGGGCGAGATTTCCAGCTCTACGAAAACGATGCGAACGATGTGGCCGCGATCGAAGCAACGTTCCAGGAAGATTTCTCTTATCCGGCAGGCACCACCTATCCGAGCTATACACCCGGAAATGGCGATGATCTGTTCTGGAGTCCGACGAACTCAGCGACAGCCATTCAGACATTTATCGGCAGCGCAACCAAGACGCTGGTGGTCGACGAAGAGGAGATGAGTTCTACCGTGTGCATCAATGCGTTGGTAAAAGCGGCGCAGTCCGGTGTCAGCGTCAAGCTGACGACACCAACCGGCGAGATTACGTCTGCCGTCATTACACAGCTGAAAGGCGCAGGCGTTAAGATCAACCAATATCCGGCAAGCGGTAACTATCTCTACATCCACGCGAAAGCCATCGTTGCCGATGCGGGAACGCCGAATGAAATGGCACTACTCGGCTCAGAAAACTGCTCATCCAATTCGCTTACGAACAACCGGGAGCTTGGCATCATCCTGACCGATGCGACTTCCTCGACGGCGGCGCCCATTATCAGCACGTTGAATACGACATTGTTGAACGACTATTCATGCACATCCATGGCGCTGAATCAGACCACGGCAAATTGCACAACGCCATAACCAAGAGGCAGTATCCAGCAGGTCGGAGCCGGGCTGATTCCAGCCCGGCTCTTGTTTGTCCGGAAAAGTGCGCTGAATGCGGTTACATCAACACTTCTGCTGAATTACGCGGGCCACAAAGCTGAGCAGTCGAGATGTTCTAGGCACGCTGCGCTTTTTGCTGCACAATTATTGTGCAAAGCCGCTATTATGAGCGCAATCAATCGTTGTTGATTCAGGGATTACTTCATGGACTATGGAACACTTTTTTTCTCGAATATCGCCTCAGTCACTGTGTTCACGTTGTGTATGGCTATTCTGGCGCTGCGCAACCGCCAAATAACGGGAATGGTCTGGTTTGCGGGCGGGATGTTGATGTTGATGGCCAAGCTTGTTCTGCAAGGCCTGGAAGGCAAAGTGCCGCCGGTGGTGAGCGGTATGGTGGCGAATGAGCTTTACCTGGTCTCCATAGGCATGCAGATGTTTGGCCTGCGCTGGTTCGTTGTGCGGAAACCGGTACATGTGGGAAAGGTGTTGGTTGTATTAGGAGCGATACTTGCAACCTATTCCGTAATGTTTCTGCTGAAGATTCCGTATAGCGGCAATGTCATCAATCTCCCATTTATCGCCGTGTGCGGGTGGTCTGCGTGGCTTCTGTTTCGTTATGGGCGCGGGCCGTTTACCGCAGTTTCTCAGGTGGCAGCGGTCATCATGTGCGGAGAGATGGCGGGGGCATCGTACCGTGCGGTGCTCACAAACTTTCGCTACACGCGGCCATGGGAAACGGTTCATGCAGAGACGGATCCGCGCTGGTTGTATTCGCTGGCGGCGATGTGCTTTCTTAGCACCTTCATGGTGATGTGCGAGCTATGGTTCCTGGTGACGGAGTTGGAGCGTGAATTGGCGGAGCAGGCGCGCACCGACTCACTGACTGGAGCACTCAACCGCCGGGCGCTGGAAGAGACCGCGTCTCGCGAGGCGGCACGCAGCATGCGGTCAGGGCATCAGCTCTGCATGGTTATGCTGGATGTTGACGAGTTCAAACGGCTGAATGATACATACGGGCATGCCGGCGGAGATTGTGTTTTACAGGCACTCGTCTGCCAGACGAGGTCCATGCTGCGGAAGCAGGACCTGATTGCGCGCACTGGGGGCGACGAGTTCACTATCCTGCTGCCAGATACACCGGCACGAGCCGGCATGGAAGCTGCGGAGCGGATACGGCAGGCCATTGAGATGCTTGAAGTGCCCTATGAGGGGAAACATCTCAGATTCACAGTGAGCATTGGCGTGGCACAGCTTGAACCAGTGCAGGGAAACTGGGAGGGCATGACACGGCTGGCGGACATTGCGATGTATGAAGCGAAGGAACATGGCCGCAACAAGGTAGCAGTCAAGATTCCCGAGGCTGCAGACGTCGTTACGATCTAAAACTGCGCGCAGAGCGAAATATTCAAAGAACAATTTAGAGAATCAGGGGCTGCGCCTTCGTGTGGCTGTGCGGGCGCGCGGTCAGGGTGACAGCCGCGGTCATGATGAGAGCGCCGCCGAGCCATGCGCTGGGGCCCAGATGCTCACTTAGTACGAAGACGCCGAGCAGGCTGCCGGTGAGCGGTTCAAGATTGAGAAAGACACCTGCCATCGAGGCGGGAATCTGCGTGAGGCCATAGTTCCAGAGCATGGTGGTGATGGCTGTGCAGAGCAAGCCGCTGGCAGCCAGAGCGCCCCACGCGCGCAGAGAAACGTGCGCCACCGGCGGGATTCCATTGCGCAGGAGGACCCACGGCAAAAGCATCGCGGTGCCTGTGCAGAGCCCCCAGGCTGTGACCACAATCGCGTTATGTTTCTGCATCAGATGCTTGTTCAGCAATATCCAGACCAGCGAAACGAAGAGCGAGAGCAGCACCAGCACATCTCCGGCGAGCGATGGGCCGGGGCCTGCATGGTGCGCACCTGCGGCGATGAGAACAGCGCCACCGGTGGAGCCGATCAGTGCGAGCCAGCCGATGAGGTCTACGCGCTCACGGGCAAAAATGGCGGCGGCAACGGCAAGCATAACGGGCAGAGCACCCACCATCAGGGATGCATGGGAGACCGTGGTCAGCGATAGTCCGTGGAACTGCAGGAGGAATTGCAACGGCACGCCGAAGAACGATGCCAGCAGCAGCAGACCCCAATCGTGCCGGCTAAAGTGCGGGCGATGACGGAAGCAGATGGGCGCCATGGCGATGCAGGCAAAGAGGAACCGGTAGAGCACCATGTGGCCGACGGACATCTCGCGCAGGGCGAATTTGCCGAAGAAAAACCCGGTGCCCCAGAGCGTTCCAGCTCCGGCGCAGGCTGCAATTCCGTTTAAAAGACGGTGTGGATGAGTAGACATAGCTTTCCCTTGCGAACGAGCCCGTGGTCAGCGTGTCTACTGCAGATTGAAATGCCGATGCGTGAATCGCACGTGCCGGCGCCGGACACAACGTGGCCTACACTCTCTTATCAGTCTCTATTTTACCGCGATGACAAGGTACTGTTTGGCCGACGGCAGGCCGAGTAGACGTGTGCAACCTCAGCGGCATTGTGCTTGCGAAATTCGCTGACCATCCACGCGTGGACGATGACGAAGTTCACGGAAATTACCAGCGGTGATGATGCATGGATGTAGAAAACCCACAGAAGCGATTGGATGCAAGTTCTATAGTTTCCAGTCAAATAGAGGAGAAAATGCAGCCAAATGACAGCCTGCGCTGCACTCAGGGCAATTGGCTGTTACCGGTTGGCCGGGTACCCTGCCAGGTGCAATTTTTCTTTCGCATTAAATTTGCCCATACCCAAGAGAACCATTCTTCGAGTACAGTGTTGGGTATCTTCCTCACAGATAACCGTGCTCTCGTGTGCCTTGACGTATTTATAGGCGGAGAACATTTTGTGTTTTGTTGCTATAGCTCGCAATAGTTGTGCAGATTGGATGTCACTTGCATATTGCAATTCTGAAAGAAACTGCCCCTCTAGAGACCCGTGTCGCGCTGATGCCGGAAGCAGTAAAAACGCTTGTCGGCCAGGGAATGGAAGTCTTCATCGAAACTGGTTGCGGTGATCATGCCAGCGCCAGCGATGCTGACTACATCAGTGCGGGAGCCAAAATTGGCGACCGGGAAGAGCTGCTGGCTTCAGCTGACCTGTTTCCTTCGGTCAACTGCCTGACCACAGCGGATCAAAACAAACTGAAGTCCGGAGCAATCGTGGTCGGCTTTCTGCGCCCGTTGGATGAACCTGCGCTTTTCCAGGCAGCCATCAGCAAGGGCGCGACGCTGTTCTCAATGGAACTGGTGCCGCGCATTACGCGCGCTCAGTCCATGGACGCGCTGTCATCCATGGCCACCGTGGCCGGCTACAAGGCCGTGCTGGTGGGCGCCGATGCCATGCCGCGCATGTTTCCCATGCTGATGACGGCTGCAGGCACAATTCCGCCGGCGCATGTTCTGGTGCTGGGCGCGGGCGTGGCTGGTCTACAGGCGATCGCAACGGCGCGCAGGCTGGGTGCCGTTGTGGAGGCGTACGACGTTCGCGCTGCTGCGGGCGAACAGGTGAAATCACTCGGTGCAAAGTTCCTCGAAATCGATCTCGGCGGCATTGAGACCGAAGACAAAGGCGGCTATGCCAAGGAACTGACGGAAGAGGCGCTGGAACGCGGCCGTCAGTTGATCATCAAGCAAGCTAAGGGCTCTGACCTCATCATCACGACTGCGTTGGTTCCGGGCCGCAAGGCTCCGTTGCTTATCCGTCGTGAGGCGGTCGAGGGCATGCGCGCAGGCTCGGTGATCGTGGACCTGGCAGCACCCAACGGCGGCAACTGCGAACTGACGAAGCCCGGGGAGACGATTACGGTCAACGGCGTCACCATCTTCGCTCCGCTCAATCTTCCTGCTGCGGTTCCGGTCCATGCCAGCCAGCTGTATTCGCGCAACGTGGTGAATTTTCTGCAACTACTGGTCAAGAAGGGCGAGTTGAATCTCGACATGAATGACCAGATCATCAAGGGTTCTTGCGTCGCACACGCGGGGCAGGTTGTGAACGAGAGAGTCGCGGCGGCTTTGCAGCCCCGCGCTTAGAGCAAACGGAGGAAATGGTGAGTCCAGTCGTATTACTTGCAATGCAACTTAGCGCACCGGCGGCATCGAAAGCCATGGACCCCATGGTCCTGATCGGCTCGGTGTACGTTTTTGCCCTGGCCGCATTTTTGGGTTATCAGGTCATTTCGCGCGTTCCCCCGCTGCTGCATACGCCGCTTATGTCGGCCACGAACGCCATCTCCGGCATATCGCTGGTGGGTTCGCTGGTCATCGCCGGCGCGTATGAGTTCAATGCCCACAAGCTCTTCGCCGGTGGCCCGCAGTCTCATGCATCTATCGTCACGTTGATGGGATTTGTTGCCGTCTTCACCGCTACGGTCAATGTCGTCAGCGGCTTTGGCCTGACGGACCGCATGCTGAAGATGTTCCGCAAAGACTTCAAGGTGAAGGGGGCGCACAAGTAATGGAAACCATGCAGACAGTGCAGCAACTTGTGCAGCATCCCAACTATTTTCTTGAATTCACTTACCTGATCGCTTCGGTCCTCTTCATCTTCGGATTGAAAGGCCTTAGCCACCCTGACACCGCGCGCCGCGGCATGTTCCTCGCTGAAGGCGGCATGGCGGCTGCGATCCTGGGCACGCTCTTTCATCAGGACATCCACTTTTTCGGATGGATTATCGCCGGCCTGATTCTGGGTTCGATGGTGGGCGCAGCATTTGCTTTCTGGGTTCCGATGACGGCTATGCCGCAACGGACGGCGCTCTCCCACGCATTCGGCGCTACGGCTGCAGCATTGGTCGGCATCTCCGAATTCGTGATGCACGCTGACACTATGACGCTGTTTACCCGCAGCGCGCTTGGGCTGGAAGTGATGCTGGGCACGCTGACGGCCACCGGTTCGCTGATTGCCTGCGGAAAATTGCAGGGCGTCATCGCCGGCGCGCCTGTGCAGTTCAAGGGGCAGCAATATCTGAACTTCGTGATCTTCGTCAGCATGATCAGTTGCTTCGGCTATTCGCTATATAACCCCGCGGCGACGCTGGCTTTCTACGGCATGGTTGCCCTGGGATTGATCTTTGGCATCATGCTGGTCATACCCATCGGCTCCGCGGATATGCCGGTCGTCATGTCGCTGTTGAACAGCTACGCCGGCCTGGCTTCTGCGGCAACCGGCTTCGTTCTCGGCAACAACATCCTGATCATCGCCGGTACGCTCGATGGGTTCTCCGGCTTCATCCTCTCGGTGCTGATGTGCAAGGCGATGAACCGCTCCATCACTAATGTGTTGTTTGGCGGCTTCGGCGCTGTGCAGGCTGAAAGTGTAGCCGGGGAACACGGCGTAATGCGTGAAATTAAGCTGGACGACGCTGCGGTGCAGCTTCGCTATGCCAACAAGGTCGTCTTTGTTCCGGGTTACGGTCTGGCAACTGCGCAGGCGCAGCACGCTGTTCGCGAGCTGGCGGACGCGCTGGAGGGCTTTGGCGTGACCGTGAAGTACGGCATCCACCCGGTGGCGGGACGCATGCCCGGCCACATGAACGTGTTACTGGCGGAAGCCAACGTGCCCTACAGCGAGTTGGTGGAGATGGAGCAGATCAACCCTGAGTTTCCCACGACAGATGTGGCGGTTATTATCGGCGCAAATGACGTGGTAAATCCGGACGCTCGCGACAATCCCGGCAGCCCTATCGCCGGGATGCCCATCCTTGAGGTGGACCGCTCGCGCTCTGTGATCGTGCTGAAACGCGGCCAGGGCCGAGGATTCTCCGGACTGGAGAATCCGCTCTTCTTCAAACCCGTAACCGGCATGCTCTATGGTGACGCTAAAGCCACGTTGACCGCACTGACCCAGGCGGTACAGAACGTCTAGGCAGCATAAAACAGAACTGTGTACAAAGCGCCTGCTGGGAGAGCAATCCTTCTCCCAGCAGGCGCTTCTTTGTGCTCTGCGTAGCTGCAATCGTGATGTGGATCACGTGCGTCTGCGATGATCGCGCCTGCACAGCTTGGTAAGCTGCGTGAATGTCCGGCGTGGCGGTCAAGTGCGGTAGGCGAGTATGGCGCATAGCTCCCCTCTAAGGGCTTGCTGCCTAGCTGCTATAGGATTACTCGTCTGTGCCACCACGGACGCGCTCAGGGGCAGTACAGCACCCTTGTATGCCATTCTGCTGAAACTCTCAATGGGAAGTTTCAATAGGTTGTTGTCCATTCGATCGAGAGCTGGGAAGCTGGAGATGCGAAGCCACAGCTTGAACAGGAGACCGAATGGACTATCACCATCATGCCCGACTGACCTGTCATGGTCGAGAGCATTTAGCGAAGAGTGTTATGGAAGGCCGACTGCCTATGCGAGTCGGCAGCCGAGCACGGGCTCCAGTCGGCAGAGCGCGGCCAAGTAGATGCCGGCAGATAGCGAGCAGCAAAAAGCCCGCTTAGCGCGGGCTTTTTGCTATAGGCTTTGCGGCTCTGGCTTAGTAGTACAGCGTAAGCGAGAACTGCATCTTGCGGCCGTTGGAGGAGGTGCTGGCGTTGGTGCCGTAGGTTCCACCCACGGTATTGAACGACTTGTTGCTGAGGGTGTATATGCCGGCGTTCTTGCCGATGGCGCACGGTGAAAGTACGGTGGAGGAGATGGACGAATTCGAACACGCGAAGGACTCAGTCGGTTGAGTGAGATTCGGCGTGTTGAAGACGTTCAGCGCTTCCGCGCGGAACTGCAGGCGCATACCCTGGCGAATCTGCTGCAAGGGGAAAGCGCGCCCCAGGCCCATGTTCGTCATGATGAAACCGGGCCCGCGGTAGGAGTTGCGGCGGACATTGCTGAAGGTCCCAGGTGAAGGATAAGTAAACGCATTGGTATTGAGCCACGCATTGACCTTGTCCTTGCGATGGCGATTGCTGGGAAGGTTTGGGTTCATGCCGGGGACGACTGCAGCCCGCTGGTTGGGTTCTGCGGTCAGCGCGATATCGCTGTTGATGGTGACGCTGAATGGCTGGCCGGTGCGCGCGTTGTAGGTGCCGGAGTAGGTCCAGTTGTTCAGAAGAGAACGAACCGCCTTATATCCGCTTACAATGCGCGGCGAGTTGAGTGCCCAGCCCAGGGTAAGGATGTGGGTTGCGTCCCCATCGGAAAGACCGTAATCCGAACTGACGTTGAAGACGTCCGGAATGGCGTTCTTGGTGTTGGTTCCGTTGGAGCTGAGATCGGTTGACTTGGCGTAAGCATACGAGGTCAGAATGGTCAGCAGTTTGCCGCCGCGCTGAGTGTACTGCACCTGCATGCCGTTGTAGCTTGAGGTGCCGATGCTAGCAAAGTCCACCAAGCCGGTGCCGTTGTAGTTGAAGGGGGTATAGCGCAGGCGCGAACGGGTGGATCCTGGTCCTGAGCTTGCACCCGTGCAGTACTTCGTGGGATCAGCCTGAAAGTAGCCGCCGGTGCAATCGTAGATGGCGGGATTCAGATCGAAGGGAACCGTCATCTTGCGCCCGAAGCGGCCTACGTAGTTCACACCCAGCGTGCCGCCCCGTGGAACCTTGTACTCAAAGCCGAAGTTGAAGGCTTCCAGGTAGGGTGTACGGAAGTTGCGATCGGGGAAGAAGTTGGTATAGGGTGCGCGGAACGTGGGGTTGGTTTTGTCGTAACCGGTAGGCAGAGCGCCGAAACCGGATAGCGGAACAGAGAAGCCGCCTGCAGGCAGATTCGAAGTGATCTGGTAGTAGAACGGCTCGCCTACGCCGATCACGTTCGCGTTGATGGCGTCAAAGAACATACCGAAGCCACCGCGGAGAGAGAAGCGGCCGGTTCCGAAGACGTCATACGCGAAACCGATACGCGGCACCAGGCCGTTGTAATCCGTCGGGACCAGGGACTTCAGCACGCCGGGATCGCCAGGGAAAGCAAGACCGCCGATAGCGCCGGGGAAGACGGTGGACTGATGACCGGGAATGAAGGTCGAGGCATAGCCTGTCGGCTGATACCACTGGAAAGGAAGCTCGTAGCGAACACCCAGGTTGAAGGTCAGTTTGGAGGTGGCGCGCCAGTCATCCTGAGCGTAGAAGAACATGTCATGCTGCACGCCGCCCTGCACGAGCGCGGAGTTGGCGGTGACGGTGTTGAGCAGACCCATGGAGCCATCGGCTAAGCCGTTGCCGGTGAAGGTGGAGCTGAAGGGGAGCGAACCCGCGTAATCCGCGGTGTTTTGATACTGCAGCCGCAGGAAGTTCGCGCCGAACTGGAAGTTGTGCTTGCCCTTGGACCAGGACAACTGCTCCAGCAGTTCAATATCTTCGTTCACCCTGATGGAGTATGCCTGGCTGGTGGAACCCAGGTTGTAGTAGCCGGAGAAGCTGATCTGCGGCATTGTGGGTAGGCCCGGCTCAAGGAAGGTGCCATTGAAATCGTTCAATGTGCGGTGTTCGTCCGGGGTAATCTCATTCACGTAGCGCTTGTAGCCCAGGCGCAGGGTGTTGACGATGGTTGGCGTCATGACCCACGTATCGCCGATGTTGGCGAAGTTGCTGGTCGCGGTGTTGTAGTCAACGGCATAGCTTGCTACACCATCAGATGAACCATTGACTCCGGGAGCGGTCTTGTCATTGGCCTTGATCAGGTCGTAGCGGGCATCGATCTGGTGCTTGCTCGTGGCGTTCCAGTCCATGCGGATCAGCATGTTGGAATCGAATTTCGGTTGAGGGGCAGAAGTTACATTCGTGAGCGGCATAAAGACCGCCTGAATGCGCGCCATCACGGGGTTCAGGCAGGCCGTCGGAATTTCTCCGTACGGCATATACGTGGCCTGCACCTTTTCCGTGCCGGTCAGCGGATCGACTGGCGCTGCTACACCGGTTGCCGGGGCAATACCGCTATCAGGATAGTAGTGGCCTGCCGCCCAGGTGGCGGCTGCGGCCAGCATGCCGAAGCAGGGACTGGATGCGCCGGGTAGGCCCGTCTCACGGTTATAGGCAGACGCGAGCATGGCATCCGCATCCGCTCCGGTTGCGCCGGAAGAAGAGGTGCCATCCTGCGATTCAGGATTCAGTACCTTAGCGTGCAGAACTTCGGTCAGGAAGCTGGCGCAGGTGGAACCGGCAAACGGTCCGGGTGTGGAACAGGGACGGTCAAACGCAGGCGTGGCTTGCGTAGCTGCACTAAAGACGTTTGGGCTTCCATAGACGTAACCGCGGTCAGCATAAGTTGGCGGGTTCGGGGCTTGAAAGCCTGTGGCCTGCAACCGCATGATGATCTGCTGGAACGAGCCGAAGTAGAAGAGCTTGTCTTGCTTGATGGGGCCGCCAATGGTGAAGCCGAACTGCTGGATGTTGTCTTCCGGCGCCTTGCCCGACGGCAGCGGGTTCAGGTAATCCTGCGCGTCGAACATCTGATTGTGAATGTAATCCCACACCGCGCCGTGGATAGTGTTGGTACCACTGCGGGTGACAACGTTGAATACGCTGCCGGCATTACGACCGTACTGGGCCTTGTAATTGTTCAGCAGAACGCTGATCTCCTGCAGGGCGTTCGGTGGAGGATAGTTGATGCCAGTGTTCTGGAAGAGGTTATTCCACATCAAACCGTCGAAGAGCATCAGGTTCTGCGTGGTGCGCGAGCCGCCAACGGAGTAGGTCGGTCCCTTGGTATCGCCGGTTGCCGTGGTCGGCGCATTCACTTCAGTCACACCGGGCAGCAGGCCGGCCATGGCGACGACGTTACGTCCGTCGACGGGGATGTCTTCGACCAGCTTGTTATCAATGAGGGTGCCCAGCGTGGCAGAGCGTGAATCGACCGTGGTGCCGGTCTCTTCAACTGTGACGGTGTCCGCGTAGTTGCCAGCTGTCAATTTGGCGACGATCTTGGTGTTGGAGTCGGCATCGACGGTGACGTCCGTGACCTTGTAGGCCTGGAAGGTGGGGGCGGATACGGTGAGCACATACTTGCCCACAGGAATACTCTGCAGCAGATATTCGCCAGCGCTGTTCGTCTTCACCGTGCGGGTAAAGCCGTTGGTGGAATCCGCAAGATTGACCGTCGCGCCCGGGATAATAGCCCCGGTAATGTCCACAGCATTGCCGTAGATTGTTCCGGTATTCTGCGCCTGACCGAATGCCGTGTTGATTCCGGCAAACATCATGATCGCCACTAAAACAGCGGTAAATATTCCCTTCACACGTGTCCGTGTGACCTTATGCAAAGTAGGAGCCGTGCCTCGCAGACTCGCGGTGCGGAACTGCGAGAGCATCGTAATCGTCTTCATGCTGACCTCAATCGGGGTGCCAGGTGTTACTGGTCTGACCAAAGATAGAACCGCGGAAAGTATGCTTATCTGTAACCACGACTGTCAAGCACGAACTGCTGGGAGGATTTTGTCTGCACCTGATTTCGAACTCTGAAGTGAGTGGAAGAAAGTTCTACAGAGATGCCCGTCACCGGCGCAGGAATGGTAACCGTTTTCCTGTTGGAGGGGGAATTGAGCGAAACGTCAAGCTGTCACTGGGGATATACAGAAAATCATAGGTCGGGAGTATCCGGATGAATATGGAGGTCATTTTGCATTGAGATTGGGGGGGCCAAGTGGCAATTGAAGCAGCTGGTTTGGCTTGTCTCTTTAAGCCGTATGAGATGAATGCTTGACAAGGCTTAAAACAGACAGGTAGATTTCTTCCGGTATTTCTATTCAGAAAAGTGCGTGCAGAAACATATTGGTAGTACCAATGGTTTAGACGATTCAAGGGTCCGAACATCTGCGCGACATGTTTTATATGGGGTAAGTTCATGCGGTTAGCTGCTTATAAGTCATTCTCTAAGTTTTCTGGTCTGGTACTGGGATTTCTAGCGGTGGTTGGCGCAATCATGACGCCGGCACACGCACAGACCGCACCGTATGTGCTGCCTTACCAGATGACCACCTTTGCTGGTCCGCACGCGGCCTACACGACCGGCACTGCATGCGGCGCTAATACCGCGCTCGACGTGACTGGAGTCGGCTGCGTTGCGTCGCTCTTCAGCGTGGGCGCCGATCCGCATGACATCCGCGTGGATGCTTTCGGGAATGTGTACTTCATCAACAACGTAAGCGGCGGCGTGATTAATAAGATCAATGCAAAGACCGGCATTGTGACCGTATGGGCAGGCACTGCCACGAAGGTGAAGGTCTGCGCGAACGCGTATGACGGCTACGGGGATGGCTGCACCGCCAATGATGGCGCGGCAAACACTACCGTTAGCAGCGTAGTCGGCACGACTTCGTACTACTACACATCAAATCTGCCAAAGAGTCGCGGGCTGGGTATCGCGCCGAACGGCGATGTGTATAACGCCACCTATGGCGGCAACATCGTTGAGAAAATTAGTGCGTCGAGTGGACTGATGACCATGGCGGCCGGTTTATTGTCGGGCACTGGTTCAGCGGCGACTGGTTCGGTTGGTTACTCCGGTGACAATGGGCCGGCAACATCTGCCCAGCTCGATGGACCGCGCGGTGTGGCGGTCGACGCGGCTGGCAATATTTTCATTGCCGATACAGCGAACAATGCGGTACGCCGTGTAGACGGGGTGACGGGGGTGATCACTACCTATGTTGGCGGTCCTGGCTGCACGCAGAGCAGCGCTGCCAGCTGCACCAAGGGCTATCTCGGTGATGGCGGTCCGGCGAACCAGGCGGAGTTGAGCGGCGTTGAAGACGTCAAGATCGACAGCTATGGCAATCTCTACCTCGCAGATTCCGGGAATAGCGTAATTCGTGTTGTGTATGCAGGCGGAACCATTCCGAATATATCGAATCCGACGGTTGGATATATCTACACGGTTGCGGGTATTGCCGCTGCCAGCGCGCCGACGGCATATACGGGTGTTCCGATCTCGGCTCTCTCGGTTGCCTTTTCGGATCGCAAGATTTCACTCGATTACAACAACAATATTTATGTCGCGGATTCGACCAACAGTGTTGTATGGTTCATCGATCATGCGACCGGCTTTATCCGCTTGATCGCTGGTGACCTGATTGCCGGTGTTGGCCAAACCACACTGCCGCTGGGATCCTGCACCGGTCAGTTGAACACGGTGGGCGACGGTTGCAGTGGAACTCAGGCGGTGCTGAATGTAGGCTCCGGACCCGCAGATATGGGAACGTCCGCGGATGGACTGGGCAATCTTTACATCACGGATTCCGAAGGTGGAAGTGCAGCGCTGTCGCGCATCCGCGAGGTGGTGAACAACCAGACGTTCCCGGTTGTTGCAACGGGCGCTTCTGTTTCGCAGACCATCATGATCCATTTTGCGGTCAACGATAGTCCGGCTACCCCGCTCCTGACGAGCGGATTCACTATCGGCAATGGCAACGGCGATTACACCATTCCTACAGCGCCGACCTGCGTGAAGAACAACGACAACACAACGGACTGCCCGGTTACGGTTAAGTTCACTCCTACCCGTCCGGGCGTGGATAATGGCACGCTGCAGGTCGTAACCACGCTCGGAGCCAAGGCATCTTTTGCGCTGACCGGTCAAGGTACGATTGCTGCGGTCGGAATTGATCCAGGTGCGACCGCTCTGCTTCCCGCAACGGTTAAATCCGCCAATGGCGTTGCCGTGGACTCAGTCGGCAATGCCGTAATTGCTGATACTGGCAACAACCGTGTTCTCTACTACAACGCATTGACGGCAACCACCAGCGTAATTGCCGGAAGCACGACCGCCGGTTACTCCGGTGACAAGGGTGCTGCTACGGCTGCGAAGTTGAATGGGCCGAAGGGCGTTGCGTTTGATGCAGCAGGCAATGTTTATATTGCCGACACCGGCAATAACGCGATTCGTGAGATCAACGCTGCTACCGGCATCATCACCACGGTTGGTGGCGGAGCTACTACCGCCTGCAGTCTCACATCATCAGACTCGATTGGTAATTTCTGCCCGGCAACACAGGCAATCCTGACTGCTCCATCTGCTCTTGCGGTCGATACGATTGGCAATATCTTCATTGTCGATAACACTTCGAATCCCACACTGCGGGAGATTGGCTCTAACGGCTATATCTTCTCCATCGGCGGCGGAGCCACTACGGTCTGCACGGCGCACACGGATACAGTTGGCGACGGCTGCACCGGCACAAGCTTCAAGCTTGGCCAGATCGGCGGCATGCAGCTCGATGCCAACAATAATCTGTTCCTTGCCGATACCACCAACAACCTGGTGCGAAAGTATGCGCTAGGCAGTCGTCTGATCACAGCCGTTGCAGGCACCGGTCAGGCTGGCGCCACTGTAGCTTCCAACAGCTCCGCCATCTTGAGCCAGTTGAACGGGCCCACGGCGGTGGGCGTGGATGGTGCGGATAATATCTACATTGCCGATACCAACAACCATGCGATCCGCCTGGTGGCGGCAGGTACTGGCACCATCAGCACGGTCGCTGGCATTCTGACCGCAAACGGCACGGGCACGCTGCCGGGCGCGGCAACGCAGGCACAGTTGAACCTGCCGGCTGGTCTTGCGGTTACAGGCGCCGGTACGCTGTACATCTCTGACACGGGCAACAATCGCGTCTTCACGGATGTTCGCAGTCAGGTCAATTACAACTTCGGCAGAACCAATGTCGGGTTCAGCAGCCCAGTGGTTCCGTTCATCGAGTTGGCTACCGGATCGTCAGCGGTCACACTTGGTTCGCCTGTGTTTACAGCAACCGGCAATACCGGAGTATTCACGCTTACGACCAGCGGGTCTACCGCCTGCACGGCAGGTCAAACACTGGCGATCGGAAACACCTGCACCTTCTCTGGTCAGTTTGTTCCCACTACATCCACTGCGCCTGCCAGCATCTCAGCCGTTTACACAGAGCTGGGAACGAATGTTGCCGGCGTGGTTCCGACCGTTACCCTGTCGGGCATCGGAGCGGTGCTTACCTCCACCAGCACGGTCATCAAGCAGACATTCCCGGCGACCGGCAATCCGCAGTTCGGCGGTACGTTGACGCTGTCTGCTACGGTCACTCCTGCTACCTGCAATACGGCGGCGCCCAGTTGTTTTCCAACGGGAACCATCACTTTTATTGTGGATGGCATTGCACAAGCGCCGGTCACAATAAACGGTGCGGCTACCGGATCGCAAAATGTCAACGGTCTGAGCGTTGGTGCTCACACGGTTGTGGTGAACTACAGCGGAGACAACTACTACGCGAGCAATACGTCAGCCACTTTCCCTGTTAGCGTGACTACGGCGAGTACAACAACCTTGCTGAGCATCGCGCCGACATCCAGCACGCAGTTCAGCACGGTATTGCTGACGGCTACGGTCAATCCGGTTACATCGGCTCCGAACCCCGCTGGTACCACCATTACCTTCTACGCCAATGGAACCACGGTGCTGGGAACGGCGCAGCTGGATGCCTCTGGTCTGGGCACAGCGGTCCTGACCAGCGGCGTTACCTATGCCTCTGATGGCACTTATGCCACCAACAACACGCTGGTTCAGGGAACGTATTCCATCACTGCATCTTTCCCGGGCAGTGCCAACTATTCGGCTTCAGTCTCGTCGGCTACTGCAATGACGGTCACTGCAGATCCGGCTGACTTCATCATGATGGCGAAGCCGTGCCGTAACACTGCAATTGGCAACCAGCCCTTCACTCCGGCAACTTCTTGCGGTACTGCGGATCAGTCACTATCGCCGAACCTTGGGAGCTATTCAACCGTCGTTGATACGGGCGCAGTCGCGAAGCCCACTACGGGAACGGCAGGCGGCAAGATCAGCAACTTCCTGGTGTGCCCGCTCAGCAGCACTCTCAACCTCTCCAACCCTTCGTCGCCGAAGTGTTCGGTTTCCACACCGGATCCGACGAACTTCCTGTATTCGGTCACGTTCTTTGAACCCAATACCTTCACCGCAGGCCAGGTGGTCACAGTCAGCGGATTTGCTGCCTCGTCGACTACGGCTACGAGCAGCACCTTGAACGCCCCCTACACAGTGCTAAGCGCGACCAGCACCTATTGGACGGCAGCGTTGCCCGCAGTGATTGGTACGGCACAGGGATCCACGGTAGACGCCACTATCTACGTGAAGGCCAGCAATACACTTTCCGGCACACTAACGTACTCGTGTTCCGGTGCACCGGCAAACAGCGTTTGCACCTTCTCGCCTACGTCCTACACGCTTACTCCCAGCACTGGTGCTCCTGTTTGGGTACCGATCGTGGTTACGCTGTGGACCGATCTACAGCCGGGTTCCGCTACTACGTCCATGTTGATGCGGGGCCAAACGAGACATGACGGCATTCGGTTGGCAACGTTGCTTGGCTGGCCAGTTTTGCTGGCCGGCATTTTCGGTGTCATTCGTTTCCGCAGAAAGAATGGTCTGGCGAAAGCGCTCACGGTGATTGCATTGGTTCTTGTCATCTCCGGTTCGTCGCTGCTCTTCACGGGTTGCGGTGCTGGTGGGCCGGGCGCCTATCAGCCCAATTTCACACCCGCGGGACAATATCCTATTACGGTAACTGTCACCAATGGAACGGTATCGCACTCAACGACCTTGTACTTCAACGTGTCGCCCGGTGTGACCGGCATCGAATAACGATTCATTACTTCTAACTGGAAAGGGTAGCCCGAATCTCAGGGCTGCCCTTTCCTTGTCTGGAAGTAAGAAAGTTCATAGCAGCGCCTCCTTTGCAGTCGCCAGTACCATTGAGATAGAGTTTCTCCACGTCGTTGAGCTGCGGAGTGCCAGTGCGACGAAAGGATTTTCCCCACATGGGCAATGAGCCGTACCACATCCTGACCAAGCCGATCGGTCCGCTTTGCAATCTCGATTGCAAGTACTGCTTCTACCTGGAGAAGGCGAAGCTTTATCCGGAAGCAACATGGGCCATGCAGGGCCAGGTGCTGGAGAATTACATTCGCCAGTACATCAGCTCGCAGGATTCCGAGGTCATTTCATTTGCCTGGCAGGGTGGGGAACCCACACTGCTGGGCGTGGAATTCTTTGAGCGTGTGGTGGCATTGCAGGCGCAATATAGCGATGGCCGCAGGATTGAAAATGCTTTCCAGACTAACGGCGTATTGCTGGACGACCACTGGGGTGAATTTTTAAAGAAAAACAATTTTCTAGTAGGCCTGTCGATTGACGGTCCGCGCCATCTGCATGATGCTTACCGCGTGGATAAGGGAGCCCAAGGAACCTTTGACAAGGTGATGCGCGGCATTAGCGTATTGAAGAAGCATGCAGTGGAGTTCAACACGCTGACCACAGTGCATCGAGTGAACTCGCAGCATCCACTGGAGGTCTACCGCTTTCTGAAGGAGGCAGGCAGCGGCTACATGCAGTTCATACCTATCGTAGAGCGGGCTTCGTCGCTGATTACGAAAGACGGTCTTACGCTGGTCTCCCCGGCTTTTACCGATCAGGCGACAGTCACGGAATGGTCGGTGGAACCACTGCAGTTTGGCCGGTTTCTATCGACCATCTTCGATGAGTGGGTGCGTAATGATGTGGGCCGGCAGTATGTGCAGCTCTTCGATGTAAGCCTGGAGATGTGGTACGGGCAGGAGGCCAGCCTGTGCGTCTTCAAACCTACCTGCGGCTCTGCGCTTGCCATGGAGCACAATGGCGACGTTTACTCCTGCGACCACTTTGTCTATCCAGAGAACAAACTTGGCAACATTATGGAGACGCAGCTGCGGACCATGGTGGATTCACAGCAACAACATAAATTTGGACACGCCAAGCTGGATACGCTGCCGCAGTATTGTAAGAATTGCGATGTTCGCTTTGCGTGCAATGGAGAGTGCCCCAAGCATCGTTTTCTGAAGACGCCCGACGGCGAGCCGGGGCTGAACTATCTTTGTGCAGGATATAAGCACTTTTTTAATCACATAGATTTGTACATGCGGTTTATGGCGCTACAGCTAAAGCATGAGCGCGCGCCAGCGAATGTGATGGAGTGGATTCGCATGCAGGAAGCTGGTCATACTGCGCCGAAGGCTAAAGCCCCGGGAAGGAACGACCCGTGCCCGTGCGGCAGCGGGAAGAAGGCAAAGCGCTGCTGCTTTGATCCCTACCGAATCAGCTAGGTTCGCAGGTCTACTCAACTGCGCTACTGGATGGTGGATGCATGGAGTGCATTCCTGGGCATTCAAGATGACCGCCCGACCCGTTGCATCGCGGCTGCGCCCAAGCGGCGGCACGTGCCCCCATTGTGCCGAGATATGGGAGCGTAAATTAAATACTATATTTTTCAATATCTTACAGGCATACTCTCCGTGGTGGGTCCTCTTTATTTCTGCTCATCTTAGTACCGGGGTGCGCTAGAATTCAGATACCTATCCAAATTGCCGTGATCGCTATCACCCGAAGGTGGTAGCGGAACTGCAATCTTTGGGGAATGTCTCCCCTTAGTAAACCCCTTGAATCTGGTCAAGCAGCTATATGTATATGGCGATGTCCCGACATCCTTAGCTGAACGTCCATAGTCAGTAATGAACTGGCATGGAACGAGCTAAATGTTCCGCCAAATTCTTTCCTAGGCGCGTGATGACTATCCCCGAAACATATCCGCGAGGCACCACCTCTCTTAAGAACGTGGCCGGAGCTATCTTCCGATACCGGTGGGCCTTCGTATGGACTGTTGTCACAATTGGTATCACTGTGCTGGTTACGGCACTTACTCCCCGGCAATATGAATCCTGTACCAGCATCCTGGTGCAGAACTTGCGTGCCAGCGGTATCATCACGCCAGAGGCCTCTACCGCGCCAGCTGCTGCCATGCCTGTGCAGGAAACCGAGGCGAGCACGCCGTTGCCTCTACCAGCGGGGTTACCCAGCGAGTATGCGCCAAGAACGGCTTCCGCACCAGAAGCAACGATGCCTGCGTTCACCGAGCGCTCTGAAGTCCGTATGCAAGATGTACTGCACGAGAAGCTGACGGAGAGCTGGTCGGAGCGGCTGAGCTCTACCTATAGCCACCGTCATATCTCATCCGGGCAGCATAATCGTGCTGACGGTGAGTTCGGTGGTGCAAGGGGGAACGGTCCTTCCACGGTGCAGGGCAGTGGCGTTCGCGGTAACCGGCCGGAGATTGCATATGACCAACAGGGCAAAGTGGACTATGTTACCTACACCGTCAACGCGCGCGAGGTGCTGGAGCTCGAGTCCCGGTATACGCCGGAGTTCAATCAAATTATTACTATTCAGCCTCAGGATGTGTAGACCATGACTACAAAAAAAGAAATACCTGTCGTTCGTGGACCTCTTCTGGGCGGCCGCCCGCTGCGCGGCGTCTCAGGCTGGCTATGCAGGGGCGGCGATATCGCCATACTTGGCTTCGGGTTCTTCGGCATCGTAATGTTGCCGTATTTCTCGCAAAACAGCCTGCATCTAAATGAGTTTCTAGCGCTACGTATTTCGGTGCGCAATCTGCTGATTGCCAACATCTGCTACTGGGGGTGGTACGGCGCACTCTATGGCTTTGGTGTCTATACCATGTCGCGCGTAAGTTCCATGCGGGACTTCGCTCTGAAACTCGCACTGGGGCTGACCACCTGCACCCTGGTGGTCGGCATGATTGCAGCTACGAATGGCGGCATACCGCATCTGGCGTGGAAACTCATTTACTACTGGCTGGTGTCAGCGGCTGCGATGACTGTGCTTCGCGCAGGGCTTATCTACTTTCACCGCTATGTACGTCCGCACATGCGGCCCTATAAGAACCTGATTATTGTGGGTACCGGGCCACAGGCACAGCGCGCCTACCGCGAGATGACACTGCACCCCGGCTGGCGCTACAACTTTCTCGGTTTTGTGGACTCCGAGCCCCAGATCAATGAAATGACGCAAGGTCTGGTCATTGGCGGTTTGGATCAGTTGGAAACGATTCTGATGCAGCGCGTAGTGGATGAAGTAGTTATAGCGTTGCCGATATCAAAGTACGAAATGGTAGCGCGCGCTATTGAGATATGTGAATTGGGTGGTGTGCAGTCGCAGTACCAGAGCGATTACTTCGGAAGCAGCGTAACCAAGAAGCGCTACTTTGAGGGTATCGGCGCAACCCGCGTGGTTATGCAAGTGGTGCACCGTGATGCACGCCGCTTCCTGAAGCGTGCTATCGACATTGTGGTATCGATGCTTGCCATTATCTTCTTTTCGCCCATTCTAATTGCTGCGGCTATTGCTATTTCTACCAGCCCGGGCCCCATTATTTTCAAGCAGGAGCGCTACGGCTTGAACAAGCGCAAGTTCACCATGTACAAGTTTCGCAGCATGGTGGAGGACGCTGAAAAGAAGCAGTCGCAGGTAGAGCACCTGAACGAGACTGATGGGCCTGCATTCAAAATCAAGAACGATCCGCGTGTCACGCGCGTGGGCACCTTCATGCGTAAGCTCTCAATTGATGAACTCCCGCAGCTCTTCAATGTGCTTATTGGGAATATGTCGCTTGTTGGCCCGCGCCCGTTGCCCATCCGCGACGTTAGCCGTTTTTCTGAAGCGTGGTTGATGCGTCGCTTCAGCGTTCAACCCGGACTGACCTGCCTGTGGCAAATTACTGGTCGCAGTGACACGACCTTCGATCGCTGGGTGGAACTTGATCTGCAATACATCGACAACTGGTCGCTCGGTCTGGATGCGCGCATTCTCTTTCTGACAGTTCCTGCTGTGCTGAAAGGTAAAGGCGCTTCTTAAAGGTAAATGTCTGGCACATACTTTATGTGAATCCCCACCGGTACGGTGAGTGTGCAGAGCGCATGTTCCTGCATATGCCCCATGTGCTGGATCGCTAGCATTGTGAGCCCGCAGTCATGTGCCCCAGTGAGGGTATGTGGACGCGCAGGATGTGCGCTGCGTCAAGTCCGGAGTGAGGCTCGCCCAATCTCGATACAGTACTGTAGCTAGGCCTTGCTGCGTGGCAGGGGTGCGTCGTTGGCGCGTGGAACGCTTGTGCTCTGGCGCACGATGAGGTGCGTAGGGACGATGCGGTTGGGTTTCTGCTCAGCCAGTGTGGCGTGTGAGGAGATGAGCGGGAGCGCATCCAGCGCGACGGTGGCTAGATCAGAGCAGGACATGCGAACGGTGGTTAGCGGTGGTACGGTGAATTGCGCCATGTGAATGTCATCGAAGCCGACGACAGAGATGTCTTCTGGTACACGGAGGCCGTGACGTGAGATGGCATGGAGTACGCCAATGGCGGTGAGATCGTTATAGCAGAGGATGGCGGTGGGGATGGGGCCGGAGGCGAAGATGCGCTCTGCCGCTGCGAGTCCGCCATCCATGGTGTGATCGCCCTGGAAGATATGGCGGGGCGTGACCTCGGCGCCGATGAGCACCATGGAATCAATGTAGGCCTGTTGACGCTGGCGACCGACGAGAAGATCGAGTGAGCCGCCGATGTAGGAGATGGCGCGGTGGCCGAGAGAGCCGAGATGTTCTATTGCTTCCTGTATGCCCTGGCGATGATTCACTTCGATTGCGGTGGCATGCTGGAGATCTTGCGTGGAACCAACTGAGACGACCGGGATGCCGCGGCGGGATAACTCAGGCAGCAGATCTTCATCCATACCGAAGGTCATAACGGCGACGCCCTCTACTTTACGCTCCACCATACGACGGATGCACTGGGTCATGCGCGATGGAGAGTAGTTGGTGGAGCCGATGAGCATCTCATAGCCACGCTTTACGGTTTCATCTTCAAACTGCTGAATCAGCTCTGGGAAGAAAGGGTTAGTGATCTCAGAGATGATGAGGCCGATCAGGCCGCTCTTTCCGGAGACGAGGGCGCGGGCCTGAGTGTTGGGAGTGTAGTTCAATTCTTTGGCGGCCTGCACCACGCGGGCGACGAGCTTCGTATCGACGGTGGTGATGCCGTTCATGACACGGGAGACGGTGGCGATGGAAACGCGAGCGCGCTTCGCCACGGTACGGATGTCTGCGGGTTGGATAGATGCAGGGGCCACAGTGTTTAGTAGAGGTTTTCTATGGTTAGCTGTCAACCACGGAAGCGTAGAAATGAAGATAATGACGGAATGCAAGAAAGAGAGAAGAAGTCTTGACAGAAAAACAGAGGGAAATTTAGTATTGGTGCGTCAGAGAAAACGTTTTCTCGACGGCGTCACGGCAGTATCTGCATTTCACCCGTTGCACGATAAAGCGGGGCGATGAGCCACCTGCGCTGCTATAGCGAAGAGAGAATTTATGTTGCTTGAGGAATTGCGGGTCGAAGTGCTGCAGGCGAACTTGGAACTGGTTCGCGCGGGGCTGGTGCTGTATACGTTCGGCAATACCAGCGGCATCAGCCGGGAAGAGGGACTGGTTGCGATCAAGCCGAGCGGGGTTCCGTACGAGACGATGCAGCCCGCCGACATCGTGATTGTAGATATGGCAGGCAAGGTAGTGGACGGCGGAATGAAGCCGTCATCAGACCTGCAGACACATCTTCTGCTCTACAAGGAGTTTGCCGGGCTGGGCGGCGTGGTGCATACGCACTCAGAGTATGCGACGGCGTGGGCGCAGGCGGGTTGCGAGATACCGTGCTACGGCACGACGCATGCAGATTATTTCTACGGCACGGTGCCGGTGACGGAAGAATTGACCACGGAAGAGATCGGTGGCGACTACGTGCTGAATACCGGCTACGCGATCACGCGGCGGATGAAGGGCATCGATCCGCTGGCGATTCCGGGCGCACTGGTTCGCGGGCATGCACCGTTCTGTTGGGGTGCGACACCGCACGATGCAGCGCACAACGCGGTGGTGCTGGAGAACGTGGCGAAGATGGCTTATTTCACGCGGCTGCTGAATCCACAGGTGCAGCCGGTATCGCAGGCGTTGCTGGACCGGCATTACCAGCGCAAGCATGGACCGAAATCCACCTACGGACAGAAGGGATAGACGATGGCCCTGGTCGCCGGTGTGGATTTTGGAACCCTGAGTGTGCGTGTGACGCTGCTGGACAGCGAGTGCGGACGGCTGGAGACAGCGGCGGCGAGCTACTCGCTGCATCGCAGGAAAGAAGATCCCGACTACGCAACGCAGTCGCACACGGAGCAGATGGCGGCGCTGACAAGCGCGATGCACGATGTGATGGCGAAGGCGCGGGTGAAGCGGGAGGATGTAGTTGCGCTGGCGCTGGATACGACGGGGTCCAGCGTGATCCCGGTGGACGCGCGGATGCAGCCGCTGGCGGAGTATTACCTGTGGTGCGACCATCGAGCAAAGCGCGAAGCGCAGGAGATCACAGCGCTAGCGCACGCGGAGAAAATTGAAGCGATTGACTGGTGCGGCGGCGTGTATTCGCATGAGTGGGGATTTGCGAAGCTGCTGCACTGGCTGCGGAACAACCCGGAGAAGCGCGCGAAGTTCGCATCGGCATTTGAACACTGCGACATGGTGGCGGCGACGCTGTGCGGCATCAGCGTGCCGGGGCAGGTGAAGCGCAGTGTATGCGCGATGGGTCACAAGTGGCTATGGAATCCGCGCTGGGGCGGGTTTCCGCCGCAGTCATTCTTCAGCAAGCTGGACCCGCTGCTGAACGGCGTGGTGGACAAACTGGCAGGCGAGTACCTGACATCGGACCATCTTGCCGGGCATCTGTGCCCGGAGTGGGCGGCGAAGCTGGGGCTGCGCGCAGGGATTCCGATTCCGGTGGGAGCGTTTGACGCGCACTGGGACGCGATTGGCGCAGGCTGCAAGGCGGGCGACGTGGTGAACGTGGTGGGTACATCGACGTGCATCATTGCGATGCAGCCGGGCAGCGGATTGATTCCGGGTGTGTGCGGCGTGGTGCCGGGCAGCGTGCATCCGAAGTTCACCGGCGTGGAAGCGGGACTTTCTGCCACGGGCGATATTTTTGAGGCGATTGCGCGGCGCGCCGGCGTGACGGTGAGCAAGCTGTCGGAAAGGCTGGAGATCTATCGTGCAGGGCAGACGGGGCTGCTGAGGCTGACGTGGGACAATGGCGACCGCACGGTATTGGTAGATGCTGAACTGGCTGGCGTGACGCTGGGCTGGAACCTGCTGCATACGGCGCAGGACGAGTTGTTCGCGGCAATTGAGGGGACGGCGTTTCATACGCGAATCATCCTGGAGCGCATGGCTGAGGGCGGTGTGCCGGTGGAGCGCGTGATCAATGCGGGCGGGATTCCGCAGCAGAATGCGGTGCTGAACCAGGTGTATGCCAACGTGCTGAACAAGCCGGTGATGATTCCAGATGGCACGCCGACGAGCCTGGGGTCGGGCATCTTCGCGATGATCGCGGGCGGCGTGTTCGAGACGATTGAAGCGGCGCAGGAGAAGCTGTGCCTGCCGCAGAAGATATTTGAGCCGGAGCCGGAAGCGGCAGCGATCTACGAACGAATCTACAAAATTTATCGTGAGCTTTACTTTGCATTTGGAACGCCAACGCCACAGATTACGAATGTGCGGGACGCATTTGTGCAGTTACGTAAGATCGCTGCCGAAGTTGCCAGCACGGAGACCATGAAAGTATGACGACCGCATTTTTTGCCCTGGCCCTTCCTCTCATTGATCGCCGACTCGCGCATCTTGCGCCAGTCGACCTTCTGATCCTGATTCTTTACTTTGCGCTGGTAATCTTCATTGGCTTCTATGTAAAAGGGCAGACTAATACCAGTGAGCAATTTTTCCTGGCCGGGCGCGAGATGACGGCGTGGATTGCCGGATTAAGTTTTGTCTCAGCCAATCTTGGCTCCCTGGAGTTGATGGGCTGGGCTGGTGCAGCATATCAATACGGGATTCTGGCAACGCACTGGTACTGGATTGGCGCGATTCCGGCGATGCTGTTTCTGGGCATCGTGATGATGCCGTTCTACTACATCTCCAAGACCCACTCTGTGCCGGGCTATCTGCAATTGCGGTTTGGTGAAGGCGCACGGGCAATCTCGGCGATCTCTTTCGGATTCATGACGGTGCTGATGTCTGGCGTGAACATGTACGCCATGGCGCTGGTGATGAAGGTGGTGCTGGGCTGGGACATCAACGTCAGCATTTGGATTGGCGCCGTCACGGTGGGACTGTATGTGATGCTGGGCGGACTGCGGTCAGCAATTATCAATGAGGTGCTGCAGTTTGTGCTGATATGGGCGGGCGCGGCTCTGATTCCGATATTGGGGCTGATCGAGGCGGGCGGCTGGAAGAACCTGAAGATCAAGATGGCGGCTAACCTGGGCGGCGCGGATTACACGCACCTATGGAGCGGGCTGGGCAGCTTTACTCATAACCCGATGGGAGTGCACTGGACCGGAATCGTGTTCGGGCTTGGATTCGTGATCAGCTTCGGCTACTGGACGACGGACTTCCTGGTCGTGCAGCGCGTACTCTCTGCGCATAACTTGCGTGCGGCGCGGCTGGCTCCGATCATCGGCGCTGCGTTCAAGATGTTTGTGCCGTTCATCGTGATTCTGCCGGGCCTGCTGGCACTGGCGCTGCTGCACAATCCGGATGGCAGCGTGATGCACCTGGTAGGCGAAGACATTGCAGTGCGCACCGGACAACACAGCTATAACGAAGTGTTGCCGCTGATGATGGTTCGCTATCTTGGGCCAGGGCTGCTGGGCATGGGCATTACGGCGCTGGTGGCCGGGTTTATGTCTGGCATGGCCGGCAACGTGAGTGCGTTCTCAACGGTGTGGACGTACGACATCTACCGTGCATACCTGAATAAGAAGGGCAGCGACGCGCACTATGTGCTGGTAGGACGGTGGAGTACTGTGCTGGGCATGCTGGTCTCCGTCGGCACGGCTTACCTGGTGATGAGCGCGGCCAGCATTATGGATTACGTGCAGGCGCTGTTCAGCTTCTTTATCGCACCGCTGTTCGGTACGGTAATCCTGGGTATGCTTTGGAAACGTGCAACGAACGCAGGCGGATTCTGGGGCTTGCTGGCAGGCACGGTCTCATCCATCAGCATGTGGGCGTGGGTGCAGCGCGATCCGAGTGCGCTACGCTACATCGCACTTTCTCCACACGCGCAGAGCATGGCGGAGAACCTATATCGTGCGCTGTGGTCGTGGTGCGTATGCGTTGGCGTGACGGTAATTGTGAGTATGTTTACGACCCCGAAGAGCGACGCAGAGCTGGCGGGACTGGTGTATGGGGCAACGGTGATTCCAGTGGACGAGACGGAGCGCTGGTTTCACAAGCCAATCTTCTGGGCCATCGTGGTTGCAACTGTGCTGTTCGCACTTAACCTTTATCTCTGGTAGCCGTTGTCGAATGGAGAATTTCTATGACTAAGCACTTTGATACCTCTACTGACCGCGCACTCTCCATCTGGTTCTTCGTGGGCATCCTGACACTGGTCTACGGTGTGGTGCTATTGGCGACGGGCATCTATGAGTTCTGGCACCCATTGCCGGCGACGGTGGTGCTGTCAGAACTGCACCCAACATTCTGGTGGGGTGTGCTGATGACCGTATTCGGCGGGTTTTACACGATTCGTTTTCGCCCCGGCAAGGGTTAGGCCGGAGCATATCGCTGTCTAATTTTTCACGCAGTATTACTCGCAGAGCAGGGAGCATTGAGATGAGCAGGACCATGACATTTGGCGTAATCGTTGGCAACCGCGGTTTTTTCCCATCACACCTGGCATCATCCGGACGGACGGAGATGATTGCCGCACTGGAAACGGCTGGTATGAAGGCGGTGGTGCTTTCGCCGGAAGAGAGCGCACATGGCGCGGTGGAGACGTACGACGAATCCGTGCGCTGCGCGGAGCTCTTCCAGAAGCACGCGAGGGAGATAGACGGCATCATCATCACCCTGCCGAACTTCGGTGAAGAGCGCGGGCTGGCGGATGCAGTGCGGCTGGCGAACCTGCGGGTGCCGGTCCTGATCCAGGCGACGCCGGATCGCGCAGGGAAGATGACGATTGCAGACCGCCGCGACAGCTTTTGTGGCAAGATGTCAATCTGCAATAACCTGAAGCAGTACGGAATCCCGTACTCGCTGACCACGCTGCACACAGAAGCGCCGGACTCCGATGAGTTCAAGAAGGATCTGCAAGAGTTTGCGGCGGTATGCCGCATTGTGCGCGGGTTGAAGAACGTGCGCATCGGTGCAATCGGCGCGCGTCCTACGGCCTTCAATACGGTGCGCTACAGCGAGAAGCTGCTGGAGCGCTCCGGCATCACGGTGGAAACGCTGGATCTTTCGGAAGTGATGGGCCGCATCGGACGCATGCAGGATAACGACGATACCGCGCAGCAGAAGCTGGCGTCGATCCAAAAGTATGTTTCCACGAATAATGTGCCAATGGCTGCATTGCTGAAGATGGCGAAGCTGGGTGCGGTGATCGACCAGTGGATGAAGGCGAGCCATCTGGATATTTCGGCAGTACAATGCTGGACGTCAATTGAGGAGTTTTTGGGCATTGTGCCGTGTACGGTGATGAGCATGATGAGCGAGAACCTGCTGCCGTCCGCGTGCGAAGTGGATGTGCTGGGCACGGTGAGCATGTATGCGATGACACTGGCTTCAGAGACTCCGAGCGCGCTGCTGGATTGGAACAATAACTACGGCAACCATCCGGATAAAGCGGTCTGCTTCCACTGCTCCAATCTGCCGAAGCACTTTTTCAAAGAAGTGAAGATGGACTTCCAGCAGATAATTGCTGGTACGGTGGGCAAGGAGAACACCTTTGGCACCCTGGATGGAACAGTGAAGGCGGGGGCGATGAGCTTTACGCGCTTCTCCACAGATGATTTCACTGGGACGATTACAGGCTACACTGGCGAGGGCCGTTTTACGGACGATCCGCTGCAGACATTCGGCGGTGCAGGCGTAGTGGAGATTCCGCAGATGCAGAAGCTACTGCGTTTCATCTGCGAGAACGGCTTTGAGCACCATGTGGCCGCGAACTTCTCCACGGTGGCGGCCAGCGTACAGGAAGCAGCGGAGAAGTACCTAGGCTGGAAGATGTATCGCCACTCCTAGCCTGATTGAAATACGGCAGCTTGAACCAACAGCCCTTTGGTGGGCAGATTGAGGACGATACCAATGATGATGCATAGCTTGATACTCGCAGCCATGATGGTGCCGGCAGTGTCGTTTGCGCACGCTTCCGTGACGAAGGCCTCGTGGGGTAAGGCGCCCAGCGGCGAAGCCGTTGACCTTTACACATTGAAGAATGCGCAGCTCACCGTGCAAGTAATGACATATGGCGCACACGTGGTGAGTATTGAAGCGCCGGACCGCTTTGGCAAGAAAGCCGATGTGGTGCTGGACTTCGACAGCATCGATGGGTATACGTCCGAGAAGAACACGACGTACAACGGCGCGATTGTGGGCCGCTACGGCAACCGCATTGCCAAGGGTATGTTCAAGCTGGACGGCAAGGAGTACCAAATTCCGCTGAATAACGGTGCGAACGCACTGCATGGCGGGCCGGTGGGCTTCGACAAGAAAGTGTGGCAGGCACATGAGATTACGAACGGCGTGGAACTGACGATGGTGAGTCCCGATGGCGATATGGGATTTCCGGGTGAGCTGACGGTACATGTGCGCTACACGCTGGAGAATTCTTCACTGCGCATTGCATATAGTGCGACGACGACCAAACCAACGGTGATAAACCTGACCAACCATAGCTACTTTAATCTGGCGGGCAATGGGCAGGGAACGATACTGGGTGAAAAGCTGACCATTAAGGCCGACCGCTATACGCCGGTGGATGCAGGACTGATCCCGACAGGCGAACTGGCTGTGGTGGCGGGGACGCCGTTTGATTTCACGAAGGCCACGGTAATCGGTGAGCGCATTGACCAGGCAAATGAGCAGTTGACGCTGGCCGGCGGCTATGACCACAACTTTGTGTTGAATGGACCGGTGGGCAAGGACGGGCTGCGTGAGGCCGCAGTCGCGATGGATACACTAAGCGGACGCACGCTGACGGTGCTGACGACGGAGCCGGGTGTTCAGTTCTACTCCGGCAACTTTCTGGATGGCACACTGACGGGGCGCTTTGGCGCGAAGTATGTCAAGCATTCGGGCTTCTGCCTGGAGACGCAGCACTTCCCGGATGCTCCGAACCATCCGGACTTTGCATCCACGGAATTGTTGCCGGGTAAGACGTATCACTCGGTGACGGTGTTCCGCTTCGGCACGAAGGAGTAGTAATGTTTCTGGGTATCGATGTAGGCACCGGCGGAACGCGCGCGGTGCTGGTGGATGAGACGGGCAAGGTGGTGGCGGCATGCTCTACGGAGCATGCGCCCATCAGCTCACCGCAGATTGGATGGGCGGAACAGGACCCCGAAGACTGGTGGCGCGCAGCCAGGGCATCTATTCGCTGCGTGTTGGAACAGATTGGCGGCAACGCCGGGGATATTCGTTCCATTGGATTGACCGGGCAGATGCACGGTTGCGTGATGATGGATGCGCATGGCGAAGTCCTGCGGCCGGCGCTGATCTGGTGCGACCAACGAACCCAACCGCAGTGCGATTGGCTAAATGAGCGCATCGGCTATGAGCGCATCATCGAACTGACAAGTAACCCGGCGCTGCCTAACTTTACCTTGACCAAGTTGCTGTGGGTGAGGGAACACCAGCCGGAGATATTCAACGGCATTGAACATGTGTTATGCCCGAAGGACTACGTGCGGTATCGCATGACGGGCGAATATGCGATGGACATGCAGGAGGCTTCCGGAACGCTGCTGCTGGATGTAGCCAACCGGAAGTGGTCTGCCGAAGTTGCGGATGCTGCGGGTATCCCAATGCAGTGGCTGCCGCGGCTCTTTGAAGGGCCGGAGGTGTGCGCACGCATCAGCGGAGCGGGTGCTTCTGCTACCGGGCTGGCGGCGGGTACCCCGGTAGTAGCGGGTGCAGGCGACCAGGGCGCAGGTGCAGTTGGCATGGGCATTGTGGCGGCAGGGTCAGTTAGTGCGACGATTGGGACTTCGGGTGTGGTGTTTGCATCGACGAGCGATCCGGTGAGGGACCCAAAGGGGAGGCTCCACACGTTTTGCCATGCTGCTCCGGGGCTGTGGCATGTGATGGGCGTGACGAACGGAGCAGGGCTTTCGCTGCGGTACTTCCGCGATACATTTGCGCGGCATGATGACGGCACGGTAAGCAGCTACAACGAACTGACCGCGCAGGCGGCGATGGTGCCGGCGGGATGTGAGGGACTGTTCTGGGCGCCGTATCTGTTTGGCGAGCGTACACCGCATCTTGATCCAAATGCGCGAGCAGCGTTTGTTGGCATTACGGCTTCGCACACGCGCGCACACTTCGTTCGTGCGGTAATGGAAGGCGTGGCGTTCAGTCTACAGGACAGTTTTACTCTTTTCGCACAGCTCGGTATTCCGGTGGAACAGATCCGGCTGGGCGGTGGCGGCGCAAGCAGCCCGCTATGGGCGGCGATACAGGCCGACGTCTACGGGCATGCGGTGGAGTTGCTGGAAGCGCAAGAGGGCGGAGCGTTTGGAGCCGCGCTACTGGCGGGTACCGGCGTGGGCGCGTGGGCGAGCGTGGAAGATGCCTGCCGCAGCACCATCCAGGTACGGGAAGTAATCAAGCCGCAGCATGCAGACGTAATGGCGAAGGCGTACGAAGAGTACCGGAGAATTTATCCGGCGTTGCGGCAGATTACAATCCACTGAGACTGCTCCCCCGCGACGAATCCAAAGCTGTAAGAACGCCATGTCCACGAAAATAGCTTTCCGTTTCGTGTCCCTGAATTATTAAAAGTATAAAGCCCCAGTGTTTACTGGGGCTTTCGTTTACTTCTTCGGATGTTGCTGGGGGAGAGGGATTCATATCCGGCTGTAACCACTTATTTTATCAATATGATAGAAACTGCACTTCCAAAAGTACCCCCAAATATACCCCCAGTGGAACGATTCCACCCCCTCTTGAGACACTCTTTCTGCTTATGGCGTAGCGCTTTCGGCGCAGTCTCAAATTCGGGCCGCTCAAGCTGAATCTCTCCAAGTCCGGCGTGGGATACTCGTTTGGGTTCGCGGCTTTGCGTGGGCACAGATGCCAAGGGAAGATTGTATACCGACGCATCCATTTCCAGCACTGGTGGAGGGGAGCCAGATGGGGGCCGCTGGTGCTGGGTGGGGCAGCGTGCTGTGGGCTGGGCAAAGATGAGGTGTCTGGCTGGCTCCAACGGCAGATCGCCGGTCGTCAGAGCCATGAGCGGGATGACACGCCACCGCGTCAGGGTTGCCGCTGAGATACCGAAGTATCTGCGGAGCACCATGTCAGTTTGCCAGACTTTCGGATAGTTGTCCGGCCACTCCCCCATTGCAAAGCCTCTGGCTGGTTTTGTTCATTCACGGGCAGAAAAAATAGAACAAAAAGGGGTAGGGGTGGCCTATGTCGTGCTCCACAGAGTCCACCAGCGCATACCGCAATTTATTCTGTAATGCTGGCGGGGGTGACATGAGGGTTAGTTGTCCTCGCAAGGGCATTGAGACAGGCGGAGACCCATTGGACGGTTGCACGGTCTGCCGCCTACTCCTTCGTCTTCAGTTTGGAATCGTTCTCACGGATGAACGCCTCTATCTCCGCTGCGCTCGCTAGGACACGGAGCCACTGCTCCTTGTAGAGCGTGACTGGGAATCGGCCCATGCCATACAGGGAAACCGCGCCTTTTTCGCTCACCTTCAGGCTGATACCACCCGTGTCTTTCGCTTTTAGATGGGCATTCTCTGCTCTTAGGCGTTCCAATTCTGCTTGCATCTCTGATTCGTTCATCGCTTCCCTCCGGCTGCCGATTCGCAATCGTTACCCAACATTATGCTTGCGTCGCTCTGGCCTAGCTTTCAAAGCATCATCGTACCAGCACTCAGGAGCCACGCCTACAAGACACATTTTTCGGTAGTGGTGCAGTTTGAAATCCACAGGGCTGGCGCAACCGCCTATAAGGCAGCGTTTGCAGATCATGTGCGCCGATTTTGCCAGATGTCATGGAATGACATTATCCGAGCTGACAGACATAAACTAGGAAGAGAGAAAATATCCACATCCTCCCTTAAAAGACAAGTTCCCAAACATATACCAGAAGACACTACATTTATCGCCCTTTGATATAGTGGTTTGAAGCCAATGGTCGGATACCGTGTTGGGCGGACGTTCCATGCCGTATGGTTTGATCGGGACATGAAAAGCGTTTACAACCACGGCTGATTCCAAACTGTACCACTACCCTATAGTCTGACATATTCCAGCACGGGCCTGCGATTCAGCACAAGCCATGCAGCCACAGGGAACGTGGCGTCCAGCAATACCCGGCCCTAGAAGCGCCACCTTGCAAATTAGCCGCGCTTGCTTCCCCTCCCACTCTGTACAATTTCAGGGAACCCAGAGAACCCAGCCCCGGCGCAGCCCAACCGCGCCCCCGTGTTTTATTAAGCCCGCAGGAGATAGATCGAAATGGCACGTCTGACCGAACAAGAGCAGCAGGAAATCATCAGATTTGTGGAGGCTGGCAAGCCTCTGCCGGACAAGTACCGTTTTCTTCTCTTTGACGACAAGCGAGAGGTGGAACTGGTCTGGAACGGCAAGACAAACGAGGTCACGAATGTTGTGCTGCCTTTTCAGGTGATTGAGCAGGTGGATGAGCCACGCGCAGAGAAGCCGGAAGATACGGCAGCGCAAAGCGAACTGTTTGATGCGCGGGGACGGCAGCTCAAGGGATGGACAAACAAGCTGATATGGGGAGACAACAAGCTCATTCTTTCGTCTTTGAAGAATGGCCCTCTGCGGGAAGAGATTGAAAAGCAGGGCGGACTGAAGCTCATTTACATTGATCCGCCCTTTGACGTGGGTGCCGATTTCTCAATGGATATTGAGATTGGCGAAGAGACCTTTACAAAGAAGCCGGGAATACTTGAAGAAATTGCATACCGGGATACATGGGGTCACGGCACGGATTCGTTCATTTCCATGATCTATGAGCGGCTAATTCTAATGCGCGATCTGCTCACTGACGACGGAAGCATTTTTGTGCATTGTGATTGGAGAGTCAGTCCTTTGCTCAGAATGGTTCTCGGAGAGGTTTTTGGCGCGGACAATTTCCAGAATGAGATTTACTGGTACTACTACAACAAACTACACGGGAACACAAAGCAAGTCTTTCCTCGTGCGACTGACACGATTCTTTACTATGTGAAGAATAGAGCGGCGAACTATATTTTCAATCATTTGACAGAGCAACGGGATAAACCCATAAAAAAGCTGAAATACAGCTTCATTGGTGGAAAGATCGTCAACGATAAAGACGCGGCAGGCAAGACCATCACCTATCTAAGCACAGAGCGGCAGATTGACAATGTTTGGCGGATCAGATGTCTACAACCTGCCGACCAGAAAGAATGGTTGGGGTATCCTACGCAGAAGCCCCAAGACCTGATTGAACGCATTATCTCAGCCACAACAAAACCTGGAGATATTGTTGCCGATTTCTTTTGCGGGTCTGGAAGCTGCCTTGCCGCTGCTGAGTCGTTTGGTCGGAAATGGATCGGCGCTGACCTTGGAAAGTTTGCCATCCACACAACGCGCAAGCGGCTTATCGGAGTGCAGCGTGGATTGAAGGCTGATGGCAAGGACTATCGCGCCTTTGAAATTCTCAATCTCGGTAAATATGAGCGTCAGCACTATGTTGGCGTGAATCCGAATCTGCGGGAGGCAGAGCAGCAGGCCCAGCTTGCCCAGAAGGAAGCTGACTTCCTTGATCTCATCCTGAAAGCCTATCGCGCAGAGAAGACAGACGGCTTTGCGACCTTTCACGGTAAAAAGGCTGGAAGGCTTGTCTCCGTTGGCCCGGTGAATCTGCCAGTGACCCGCCTCTATGTGGAAGAGGTAATTGGAGAGTGCCGACAGAAGCACATCACTCGCGTGGACATTCTCGGCTTTGAATTTGAAATGGGCCTCTTCCCGAACGTATTGGATGAAGCCCGTGCAAAGGGCATCGATATTGCGCCCAAGTACATTCCGGCAGAGGTCTTCGATAAACGTGCCGTCGAGAAAAACCAAGTTCGCTTCTACGATGTGTCGTTCATTGAAGTAAAGCCGCACGTCAAAAAGAACACCGTAGCAGTGGAACTAACAGACTTCTCGGTCTTTTACTCGCAAGGTTCGATTGACCATGCAGAAGCAAATCTAAAGAACGGGGCAAGCAAGACTGAGCTTCAAAAGGGCCAGATCGTCAAAGTCTCAAAGGACAAGAACGGCACCACGACGCGAGAGGTTCTGACAAAGAAGTGGTCAGATTGGATTGATTACTGGGCAGTGGACTTTGATTACGAGAGCAAGCGGGAGATTATTCGCAAAGCGATTGTGCCGGAGGTGCAAGTCAGCATTGCCGGGATGGAACCGCCCCAGATGGGCCTTGAAGCCTATGAAGAGGTCTGGACTGGGGATTACATCTTTGAGAATGAGTGGCAGGAGTTCCGCACAAGAAAAGACCGCACGCTGAAGCTGATGAGCGTAGCCAAAGAGTGCCCACCGGGACGGCGCAAGATTGCAGTGAAGGTTGTAGACATCTTTGGCAATGACACCATGACGATTGTTGAAGTGATGATAGGGGAGAAAAAGTAATGGCCCTGCATCCTGATTTTCCAACTTCGCCTTACACCATTCTTGACCCTTCAATCCGCTGGTTCCCTGCCGATGAAACTCTGCGAGAGACAAGCGCAGAAAAGCTGATGCCGCCTCTTGTGCCAGCCCTTCGTAAGAAAGTTAAGGAATGGCGGGAGGCTGACTATGCCGGAGCCACGGCCACCAGCAAGAGCCTGTTGCGCTGGTGGTTTCAGACAGAGAAGCTATGGCCTCAGCCGGACGGGACGCTGGGCGACTTCCAGTATTACTTTGCCCAGCGGGAGGCGATGGAAACGATTGTCTACCTGTACGACGTGGTAGGGGTCAAGGACAAGCACGACATGATGCGCTTTGACACCAGCGGTCTTGTCTCTGGCGGGATGTTCGATGAAAGCTGGCGGCGCTTTGTGGTAAAGATGGCAACAGGCTCCGGGAAGACAAAGGTACTAAGCCTTGCGCTGGCGTGGAGCTACTTCCACAAGCTCTATGAGCCGGACTCCGGGCTGGCGCGGAACTTCCTTGTCATTACGCCAAACATCATCGTGCTTGACCGTATCCGCAAAGACTTTGACGGGCTGCGAATCTTTCTGAAAGATGATCCAGTTGTGCCAGAGAACGGCATGGATGGGCGGTACTGGCGAGACGACTTCCAGCTAACTCTGCATATTCAGGACAATGTGCGCGTTACACAGCCGACGGGCAATATCTTTCTGACAAACATCCATCGCGTGTATTCGGGAGACGATATTCCGGCGACCGCCGAGGATGAAGACACGATGGATTATTTTCTGGGCAAGCGTCCATCGGGAGCAACCACGGACTCCAAAGTGGACTTGGGCGTGATCGTCCGTGATGTGAGCGAACTGATGATTCTGAATGATGAAGCTCACCACATCCACGATGACAAGCTGGCGTGGTTCAAATCCATACAGGACATACACAACAAGCTGCTGCAAAAGGGAGCCGAGCTTTCCCTACAATTGGATGTGACCGCAACCCCCAGAGCAAACAATGGCGCAATCTTTGTACAGACGATTGCGGACTATCCGCTGGTGGAAGCGATTGCCCAGAATGTAGTGAAACACCCGGTAGTGCCGGATGCCGCAAGCCGAGCAAAGCTGGTGGAGCGGCAGAGCGCAAAGTTTACAGAGAAGTACGCGGACTACCTAGACCTGGGCATAATTGAATGGCGCAAGGCATACGATGAACACGAAAAGTTAGGCAAGAAGGCCGTCCTGTTTGTGATGACGGATGACACACGCAACTGTGATGACGTTGCGGAATATCTGCGTGGGCACTATCCAGACCTAGCAGGGGACGCGACGATGGTGATTCACACCAACAAAAGCGGTGAGATTTCAGAGGCTACGTCCGGCAAGAACAAAGAGGAACTGGAGAAGCTACGCGCACAGGCAAACGCGATTGATAGCTGGGAGAGTCCGGCAAAGGCGATTGTCTCCGTAATGATGCTGAAAGAGGGCTGGGACGTTCGCAATGTAACAACGATTGTGGGGTTACGAGCGTATGCAGCACAGAGCAACATTCTGCCAGAGCAAACACTGGGGCGTGGTTTGCGAAAGATGTACTTTGGCGGGGCCGATGAATATGTGAGCGTGGTGGGCACACAGGCATTTATGGATTTTGTGGAGTCCATACGCGCTGAGGGCGTGGAACTTGACCGCAAGCCAATGGGCGAGGGTACACAGCCTAAGACTCCGCTGATGATTGAAGTGGACAATGAAAACGATAAGAAGAATGTAGACGCGCTGGATTTTGAGTTGCCGCGTCTGACTCCGCGTGTGTACCGCGAATACAAAAATCTCAGCGATCTAAACGTGAGCGCAATAGGCCATCAAAAGCTGATTTATAAGCAATTCAGCGAAGAGGAAAAGCGCGAGATTGTATTCAAGGATGTTGCCGACGGCCATATAACGCACACAACAATCATGGACACAGCAGGGATTGCAGACTACCAGAGCGTGATTGGTTACTTTGCCCAAACGACTATGAAGGACTTGCGTCTTGTCAGCGGGTATGACGTGCTATATGGCAAGGTTAAGGCGTTTGTGCGGGATGAGCTATTTGGACAGCACGTCGAACTTGAGGACGCAAACACGTTGCGCAATCTCTCTGAGATAGAGGTAACAAAGACGATTCTGGAGGGCTTCAAAAAGGCCGTCAACGCGCTAACCGTGAGCGAACGCGGGGATGCGGAGATTCGTGACCGCATCAAACTGCGGGAGACACGCCCATTTGTGGTGAAAGAACAGGGCTATGTTGTCTCTAAGAAAAGCCTCTTTAATCGCACAGTAGGGGACAGTGGCTTTGAATTGAAGTTTGCGAGTTTCCTTGAGGGTTGCGACGACGTGCAAGCCTACGCAAAGAATTATTTTGCCGTGGGCTTCAAGCTGGATTATGTCAAGGCTGACGGGGATATTTCCAATTACTACCCAGACTTCTTTGTGCGCAATACAAATGGTGAGGTTTGGATTGTGGAGACAAAAGGCCGTGAAGACTTAGACGATCCTCACAAGTGGGAACGATTGAAACAGTGGTGCAAGGATGCCAACAAAGCAGATGCAGGCCGCAAGTATCAAGCCCTCTTTTTGCGTGAAGAGGATTGGGACAAATACACGCCTAAGAATTTCCATGATGCAATTGCGACGGGTGAGAAGTAATTCGGCAGATTGAGGCGGTCAAGGTAATCAACTACTACGGGGATGAGTTGTTTAAGGTATTTGAAGTGTAAGGGGGGCGATATGACGCGTCATTACTCCACGAAGGACTTCTTCCGGCAGATGCCTAATAGCTTGCTCGCACGATACTTTGCAGGACAGGGTGTGCTTTCTGACCTTGATTTTGCAGCCATGAAGGACACGCAGCCGAAGGAATTGCTTGCGGCATGGCTGGACTTGCCGGATGACAAGCGCAACCGGATGGAAGCAGAATTCCGGGATATTTTAGAGATGAGCTGCGAGAAGGGCTTCTGCGCAATCCGCGATGAGGCGGAGTGGCAGTTACGCGCAGAGCCGCAAAAATTCACAGAATTTGTCGAAAAGTTGTCCGCGCTTGCCAGCCATTCCGAACGGGCCATCGTCACCTTCCTTGACCATTTTGAGTTTTGGGAGGGGGCAACCCTCTTTTATCACGCCGATTCGTTGTCGTATTGGCGCAAGCGGAAGAACCTGCCGCACACGCCGATTGCGTTGGACATGGCCAGCCGGGACGAATTGGCCAAAATGATAAGCGACTACTTTCACCATGCCGAGGGACGGGGAAAGAATTGCGTGGTTGAACTGCTCCGCCGTGGCGAACGGGATTATTTCTTTGCCTACCCCGAAGATTATTCGCAGGAGAGCATTGAGTGGGTGCAGGGGGAATTTGCCAGAAGGCCGCACAATCCTGCCTTTGAGGTGATCTATGTCTACTCGCAAAATGAAGGTTCGCTCGATCTGAATTTTCGTGGCTCGCGTAAAAACATGGAGCCGTTGCAGGCAATGTTCGCTACCGCAATTCTCAAGCTGGATGAACTGCCCACAGACCCGGATGATGAGAGGGTATACAACCTGTCTCCTCTGTTAAGCCGGGATTTTAGTTTTGTATTCGACACAGGCAGCGGCATTCAAAGCGTGTCCGTAAAGAAGCTGAGGCTTTCGTCCAGAGTAAAGAAAGGCGACCGCATCACGCTGGAAGCCAATGTGTCTTATGACTCAAAAGCGGTTTATGACTTACTGGATAAGATCAGCAAGTCCCTGTCTCTGTCTTTATACAGCGTCACGCTGGTAGAGCTGGCGGCAATGGTTCTGGTAGACGCGAAAAAACCCCCAAAGCCGGTAACGATTCGCATTACGCACCCGAATTCATGTTCATTGAAGTATGACGAATTGGATATGAAACTACGTGAGATGCTGGAAGCCTCTGGAATTGAGCCGAAAGAGCCTTTGCAGCGTGAATTGGCAGCCGAGACTGTGGAGACAATCCAGAGATGATGCCGCAGGATGCTTTGATCGAGTTGTTTGCCCGTTTGGGTGCAAGCAAAGGCGCGGCAGTGCTGGTCAATGACGCAGAGCTAAAGCGCTGGCCTGCTGAATCCATAAAAGCGATGAAAGACGCAAAGCTGCTGATGAAGGCGCAGCCAGCTTTGAGCGTAGTGTGCCCCGGATGCGAGCAGCAATGCGCCATGCCCGTGCATACGCTGGTTGGCAAGGCTAGCGGTCATCCCAGATCGTTTGTTGTCTGTGACAAGCGGGAGGACATCAATCGGGTGGATGTAGCGATTGAGCAGATGGCGCAGTGGCAACTTACGGGTACGGCGCTGGCTGATTTGCTTGCCGGACTGTTGGAGTTGCGGCGATCTGATGCGGGCAACGTGAGTGCTGGGCGCTGGGAGATTGGGGTACTCAAAGGCGCAAAAGGTTCCAGTCACGTGGTGCTGTCGGCAGATAGCGGGCTTTGCCTGAAAGTTGCCGGACATTCGGTGGAGTTGCCTGAGATTTTGACGCTGGAGAGCAAGAAGTTGAAGGTGAATAAGCGGACATTGATGCGCTTAGTAGATAAGCCCGTTGCGGGCGCAGGGGATGTGGAATCCGCAAAGCAGCGGCGGACAAGGCTGAAGAAGCGAGTGCAAGAGGAAAAAAGCAGAGGCAATAAAGCATTCCTGAAGGCGGTCGCAGAAGATGAACGCATTTCAGTCTCACGGCTGAAACAGCTTGTAGGCATAACCAGTCGGCCTAAAAAACATCACAGGCAATCCATTTGTTAGAGGGGTTAACTCATGTCTTCGCAAAGAATTGGGCTAGATCTTCGGCATGCAATTTGGTTAACACATAATCGGAGGTGCGCCTATTGCACCGAGCCTCTGTCTTTTGCTGAAGTCGATGTCGATCATGTAATTCCCGAAATTTTGAACGGTAAACCAGAATTACAAAAAATTCTAGCCAAACTGAACTTGCCTACCGATTTCGACATACACTCGCTTCTAAACTTTGTACCAGCGCATCGACGATGCAATTTAGCGAAAGCTTCAGACGTCTTTAATCCCGCATTTCCTTTTTGATTCATAATTATGAAACCCCGGAGCGTGATAATCGTCAATGTTTATGAGGGTGCGAACGTGGTGAGGACGCCCCGGAGGTATGAACCCAATGGGTGAGAACCAAAACCGGCCTTTCCACTTCTC